>ERZ779894.340-NODE-340-length-54787-cov-10.697216_pt1 | contig 54787 bp, 54 predicted proteins | sample MGYA00511587_ERZ779894 | MGnify/ENA primary metagenome ERZ779894 (study PRJEB29588, sample SAMEA2160490) | human gut metagenome | biome: human gut; feature: human-associated habitat; material: faeces | place: Denmark | collected 2008/2010 ... | reverse complement strand
GAGATAAGCGGGATCGAACCGCTGACCTCTTGAATGCCATTCAAGCGCTCTCCCACTTCATCGGGTAAGCACCCCCGAATGGCATCTTCCACTATATTCTCACGCTGGTTTAGCTGAATGGCGTTGTTTTTCCTGGATTATGCACTCTTGTGAATCGAATACTCTGCGGGGATTTCAAGACCTCCCAAGAACTGCTCCATATTCATGTTGAACTCAATGTGCAGCTTATAGTCGCTGTACACATAGACACGATTGATGATATATCCGGTGATCATCTTCTTCGTTGCGATGTCGCTCTTGTCGAAGATTTCAGACCACCTCATGAGGTTCCGATATACTAACCCCATCATGTTCTGTTCTTTCATAGTACACGCAATGCATGAAATCCATCAATAACACCTTTCGACTTCGCCCATGTAAGTTTGTATCTCATTTCGACAATGTTTGTATTCTGCCATTTGTATGGTGGCAGATTTCGACGTATAGCCGCATAACTTGTATCATATTTCGATTTATGGGTTTACGCTACGGAAGAACTCTCAACAGACTTTTTCTGTGTGTTTTTTTCTGTATCTTCTGACTTTGTTTCCAGGCTGATGAACTATGGAAATGATTTCCTTTTCTCGGAAGAAGAGCTTCTTTTCTCGAATCAAATATTTCGCTTCTTTGCACGAAACCTTGATAACTCTCAAGCCGACGCAAAAGACTTTTTAGACTTTATTCCAAAGATTACAGAGACTGAACAAGTCCGTCTTGTTCACCAAATTTTTGAAGATATTCTGCGTACATTAATAGATCCTGGATTTGGAGCTACATATCATCTACAGGAATTATTTTTGAAACTAATCGGTATTCTAAGCAATTCGGATTACTACAACGCTGTACACATTACAGCGAAGAGTAATATGGAATCCTCTCTTTTCGCCCGTATCGATCAAATTCTGGAAGAAAGGCACGGCAGAATTACCCATTCAGAACTGTCTGACATTCTGAATTATAACGGCTCCTACCTGGGTAGAATCGTAAAGAAGTACACCGGGAAAAGTTTGTTTGATTACGGAATGACCTTCACTATGAAATACGCAGCCAAGGAACTAACGCAAACAAATAAAACCTCTGCCGATATCGCAGCGGAATTGCATTTCTCAAACAGATCCCATTTTTACCGACTGTTTAAGGATCATTTCGGAATTACACCGAATGAGTACCGAAAATTGAATTGTACATAAAAATCGCCACCGCAAAGGCTTTAACGCTTTGCGGTGGCACTTTTTATTTTCTCTCGATACGGAATTGATGGGGTGGTTTCCCATGAACCTTTGAGAATACAGATATAAAGTAATTGTAATCTCCATATCCGCACATGTCAGCAATCTCGTTGATTCCAATATCCGGCCTGTCCAGCAGTAATTCTCTCGCTTTCTCCATCCGCAGTTTGCGGATCTGTTGTTGGATACCACAACCGTACAGCTCCTGAGAAAGCTTGAACAGCTTGCTTCGTCCGATATTCAACACATCACATAGATGTTCAGCAGTCACAGGATCGGTATAGTGTTCACTGATGTACGAATCCAGCTTTGCAGCAGTGGTAGCCTCCTGCAAAGTCGCCATCCGCTCCATCACAAGGTAAGAAGCGGTCATATGCAGTACTCGTGCGGCAGAGCGGATATATTCATAGGAGATTAGCGGCATATCCACCAGAGTGGCTTTTAATTTCTGAAGGTCAACCGGATAGCAAACGCAGCTTTTTTCGATGGTCGCCCAGCCTTTTTCGAGACTGTCATAGGCAAATACATGACCAAAAAGCAGATAACCAACCAATACCTTACCCACATGAAGGGGCATGATGGCTTCCGTGAGGCCGGCATGGCACCTGTAAATGTGGGTTTTATTCTGTTTGGCTGCATAAGCGCAGGCATCGGCATCGCACTGGACACAGGCTTTTCTGCCCTCCTCGCAGGAACGGATCATCTGGCAAAATTTTGGCCTGCTGTCCGGATAGGAAACGATTTCCTGAAACTGGTCATCAAAAATGGTAATGCGGATTTGGGCGATCCGGTAGAAATCCTCCAGAAGATGTTCCAGTTCTTTTAAGTTAAATACGGAAACCATGCTGCACCTCCACATTCTGCACAAAAACTAACATTGATATTGTACCACAGATGCGGACGATTTCAAAGTATTTCATACGGTATTCTATATTTTTTCTTCCTCACTTTTTCTATAATAAAGATGAAAATATCATGAGAGGAGCTATGCCATGGAAACAATTCTGAAAAACGGCTATGTGTGCCATCCCCAACAGCTGTACACCCTGCGCCGGGTAAATGTTGCTGAAGGCAAGGCCAAAAATACCAACATTATCGAGGTCTGCACCGCACGAGGTCTGCAGTTGGACATTCTTCCGGATGCAGGTCTGGATATCGGTCAGGTGCGCTATAAGGGCACCAACGTGACCTTCATCAGCAAGAACGGCTATGACAGTCCTTCCGCCATCTGCCCTTATGAAACCGAATTTCTGAAAACCTTCCCCGGCGGTATGCTTTATACCTGCGGTCTGAGAAGTACTGGCGGTGCCCACCGGGACGGTGATGAGCGGCATCCCCTCCATGGCCGCTACCACAGCCTGATGGCTGAAAACGTCTGCGTGGATGTGGAAGACAACACCATCCTCATCAAGGGCACCATGCGGGAAACTGCCCTGTTCGCCCACAATCTGGTTTTGAAGCGCACCATCCGCATCCCGGTTTTTGGTGCGGAGGTCACCGTTTCCGACGAGCTGACAAATCTTGCCCATCAAAACGAGGAATACGCCCTGCTGTACCACTGCAATTTCGGCTATCCGCTGATTTCCGAAAAAGCCCACGTGGAACTTCCCGAAGACCGGAAGACCAGTCCCAGAACTCCTTTCGCCGCAACAGGTCTTGGCAGAGAAACCACCTTCGATGCGCCTACCCCCGGTGAAGAGGAGCGGGTATTCTTCCACGAGAACATGGAGCACAAAGCCGCGCTGGTCAATGAATCTATCCACACCCGAGTGGAGATGGCTTGGAGCGAGACTCTGCCTATTTTGGCTCACTGGCGGAGTATGGCCAGCGGCGATTATGTCTGTGCGTTGGAGCCTACCAACTGTTACATCATGGGCCGTAAATTTGAGCGTGAAAACGGCACATTGCCTGTTCTTAAATCCTTTGAAACTGTGAAAACCCAAGTCACATTCCATTTTGAAACCATTTAAGGAGGAAACTTATCATGAAAAAGATGACTTTTGCCCTTTGCTTCTGCAACCGCGGTTTTATGCCCGGTGAACTGATCTATGGTGCCCGGGAGGACATGATCAAGGCTGTAACCGACGCAGGCTACGACTACATCGCTATGGATGCCGAACTGACCCGTTACGGCGGCGTAGAGACCCGGGACGAGGGCCGCCTGTACGCCAAGTGGCTGAAGGAGCACGAGGGTCAGTATGACGGTGTGATCTTCTCCATGCCCATCTTCGCTGACGAGAACGGTGCCATCACTGCCCTTCAGGATGCCGGTGTGCCCATTCTGATGCAGGCCTATCCCGATGAGATTGGCAAGATGGACTTCAAGCACCGTCGGGATGCCTACTGCGGCAAGTTCTCAGTCACCGACGTGTTCTGCCAGTATAACGTTCCCTTTACCGTCATGAAGCCCCATGTCGTTCATCCCCTGACTCCTGCCTTTGCGCAGAACCTGAAGGACTTTGCCGCCATCTGCCGGGTTGTCAACGGTATGAAGCGGTTTAACCTGGGCTGTATCGGCGCCCGCACCACGGCTTTCAAGACCGTGCGCTTCGATGAAATTGCCATGCAGAAGCACGGTATCAATGTGGAATCCTTCGATCTTTCCGAGCTGTTTGAAAAGGTCAGGGGAAAAGCGGATGATGACGCTGTGGTGCTTGCCAAGCTGGAGCACCTGAAGAATTATACCGATTTCTCCCGTGTACCCGCCTCCAACGCGCTGACGCTGGCTAAGGTATCTGTGGTCATTGACGAGTACATCGAAGAATACCATCTGGATGCACTGGCTCTGCGCTGCTGGAATGAGATGGAGACTTATCTGCGTGTCTGCCCCTGTGTGCTGCTGAGTGAGTTGAATGACCGGGGCATCGTTGCTTCCTGCGAGATCGATATGTGCTCCGCCATCACTATGCGGGCAATGGCACTGGCTTCCGAGGGCGCTACCGCCGTGCTGGACTGGAACAACAACTATGGCGATGACGAGAACAAGGTTATCCTTTTCCACTGCGGTCCCGTGGCTCAGAGCCTCATGACGGGCTGTGGTACCGTCACGGAGCATAAGATGTTTGCCAAGAACGATCCCGGCTCCGGCTGGGGCTGCAACGAGGGCCGCATCAAGCCCATGCCTATCACCATTTCCAACTGCCAGACCAAGGACGGCAAAATCATCGTTTACGCAAGCGAAGCCAAGTTTACCGAGGACCCCATCGAGGCTGAATTCTTCGGCTGCGGCGGCGTTGCGGAAATTCCCAACCTGCAGGATAAGCTGATCCGCCTGGCTCGCGGTGGCTTCAAACACCACACCGCCATCTGTGAGGGACACTATAAAGAGATCCTCCGTGAAGCCTTTACCACCTACCTCCACTACGACTGGGTGGACATCGACTAAGGAGAACTGCCATGATCAGCCTTGGCATTGATATCGGCGGCACCGGCTGTAAATGTGTTGCCTTCTCAGACGCAGGGAAACAGCTTGCGCTGAGCTATGAAGAATATCCTCTGGCGGCAGGTACAGTGAACCTGCCCCCGGAGATTCTTGCAAAATCCGTATTTCATGTGATTCGGGACTGCGCGGACAAGCTTCAAAATATGAACGATATTGCCGCAATTACAGTTTCTTCCTTCGGCGAGTCCTTCGTGGCCATCGATGAGGATGGAAATGCTTTGGATGACATTCGGATGTACTTCGGCAACTCCGAAAGTGCAGCCTTTGACGCACTGGTGAAAAATGTTGGCACGGAAAAGTTCATGGACATCTGCCGCATCCTGCCGGACAGCTCCTATTCTCTGGCAAAGATGCTGTACACCATGGAAATCGCGCCCAGACCCGTTTGGAAGTTCCTGTTTATCGCAGGCTACATCAGCTACAGGCTTAGCGGCAAGGCCGTCACGGATGTATCCCTTGCCTGCCGCAGCCTTCTGTACGATGTAAAGCAGGGCTGTTGGTCGCAAGAACTACTGGATGCATCCGGTATCCGGGAAGAGCAACTTCCCACTGTGGTGCCCTACGGAACTTCCCTCGGAAACTTGCTGCCGGCGGTGGCAAAGGAACTGGGGCTTCCCGAAAGCACCATGGTAGTCATCGGAACGCATGACCAAATCGTCAACGCATTGGGCGCAGGTGTTCAGAAGATCGGCGATGCCGTAGACACCTCCGGCACCTGCGAGTGTATCACGCCGTTGTTTCCTGCGATTCCTGAAACGCTGGACTTCCAGAAGAACAACTTTGCCTGTGTTCCCTATCTGGAAGACCGTGGCTTCGTAACCTATGCCTACAACATTTCCGCTGGCAGTGTGGTGCGCTGGTACAGGGATGCCCTCGGCTATCACCTGAAAGAGGACGGCAAGAGCATCTACGATATTTTGAATGAGACTTCTCCCATAGAACCTACTTGCCTGATGGTTCTTCCTTTCCTCCAGGGTATGGGTGGTACGCCTGACGTAGATCCAAATATGACGGGATTAATCGCAGGTATCACCACCCAGACCCGTCTTCCGGATATCTACCGGGCGATCTTAGAGGGCATTACCTTCGAGATGCGATATAACATGGAAAGATTAAAAGAAGGCAATGTCCATATCCAACGGCTGCTGGCCTGCGGCGGTGGTGCAAGGTCTCACATCTGGCTGCAGATCAAGGCAGATATCTTGGGTTGTGAGATCATTCCCGTAAAGATCGAGGAAACCGGTGCCATGGGCAGTGCCATTCTTGGTTTCGCCGCTGTCACCGGGGAGAAGCCTACGGAGATCGCTGCCCGGTTCCTGCGGCACGCCGAAAGTGTGCATCCCAACCCCGCTCATGCCGAAATCTATAATCGCCGGTATGAACTATACAAACAATTAAGAGCTTTTTACAAGGAGATTCCCTATGCTTGTAACCTTAAATGAGATCCTCGCCATTGCCGAGGAGAGAAAATGCGCCATCGGAGCATTCAACACCCCCAATCTGGAGTGCATCACCGCAGTCCTGAATGCAGCGGAAAAGCTGAATGTTCCTGTTATGATCACCCATGCGGAACTCCATGAATCCGTTGCACCCCTGGCAGTCATCGGTCCTGTGATGCTGCAGGCAGCGAAGAACGCAAAGGTTCCTGTGTGCGTTCACCTGGACCATTGCGAGACCCTGTCTTATATGGAGCAGGCGCTGAAAATGGGTTTCACCGGTGTCATGTACGATGGCAGCACGCTGCCCTATGAGGAAAATGTCACCAACACCAAAATCGCAGTCGCTATGGCCAAGGAATACGGTGCAAACGTAGAAGCCGAAATCGGTCAGTTGGCCTCACGTGAGGGCGGTCTGGATGCCAACGCAGGCGGCCCCGTCTACACCGACCCCGATCTGGCGGTGAAGTTCTGTGCGGAAACCGGTATCGATGCGCTGGCTCCCAGCTTCGGAACTGCCCACGGGATCTACAAGTCCAAGCCTGTGCTGGATTTGGACAGGGTGAAGGTGATTGCGGAAAGGACGAAGTTGCCTCTGGTCATGCACGGCGGCAGCGGTGTCAGCGATGAGGATTACCGAATTGCGATCCAAAATGGCATCCGTAAAATCAACTACTACAGTTACATGTCCAAAGCCGGTGTCACCGCTGTCAAGGCCATGCTGGAAGCCGAGGATGTAACTTTCTTTCATGATCTTGCTCTGGCTGCTCAGAATGCAATGGAAGAAAATGCGGCAAGGGCAATGGCTGTATTTAGTTTAACATAAGGAATTACTATTATTGACATTCGAAATGCTGCGTGATAAAATCTGCAACTGTTTCTACATCTTTGGAGTTATGTACACATATGGCAACCCTCCTTTTAGCAGTTATCTATATCATGTTCATCGGAATCGGCGTGCCGGATTCCCTGTTCAGCGTTGCATGGCCTGCCATTTATCCGGAATTTGGAGTGGGTGTGTCCAGTGCGAATCTGGTAACGATGACCGTTGCAGGATGCACCATTATATCCAGTCTGCTGAGTGCGCGACTGATCAGCCGGTTTGGCACCTCCATCGTCACAGCAGTCAGCACTGCCATGACAGCATTCGCCTTATTTGGCTTTTATATTTCAACCAATATGCTGTTTCTGGTTCTATTTGCGATTCCGCTGGGATTGGGTGCCGGTGCCATTGATTCCGCACTGAACTGCTTTGTTGCCCCGCACTATAAACCCACACACATGAAATTCATGTAGTGCTTTTATGGCATCGGCGTTTCCGTCAGTCCTTTTCTGATGGGCATTGCCCTGGAGGGGCATACCTGGCAGTACGGTTACCGTCTTGCATTCATTCTCCAGACCGTTCTGGCGACGATCGGTTTCCTTTCCCTTCCGCTTTGGCGAAAGCTGCATCCGGAAACTGAAAGTAAAACGGCAGGAAATGTAGATAAGATCCTTTCTGTCGGCCAGATGCTGAAGATGCCTGCCGTTTGCTGCGGTGTGCTTATATTTCTTCGCCGCCTGCGCCGTGGAGCTGACCTTCGGCACTTGGTGCAGTACCTATTTGGTTGAGATTCGAAACATCACACCATCGATGGCTGCCAACATTGCGCTGTTTTATTATATGGGTATTGCTGTTGGGCGCTTTGCGTCCGGTCTGCTGTCTGTAAGGTTTTCCGGTTGGAAACTGATTGGGCTTGGCATGGCTGTGTTAATCACATCCATCGTTCTTTTGCTGCTGTCGTTGCCGGACACAGCTTGCAGCGCCGTCCTGTTCTTAGCCGGATGTGGCGTTGGGCCATTGTTTCCCAATATGATGCATCTGACGGGAAAGAATTTCTCCCCGGATATCGCACTCTCTATCAGCGGCATTCAAATGACTGCTACCTATACCGGAATCATGCTGATGCCCGCACTATTCGGATTGTTGGCACAGTATCTTTCTGCTGGGCTATACCCCTGGTATCTTTTCGTGCTGACATTTGTGACCATTGCCGCATTCATAGGACTCAAAATGACCTGTAGTAAAACAGAAACATGCAAAATGTAAAGAGCGTTTATATGGGAAATGGCATTACCATAGGATTTCCGAAGAGGGATGTTTAGTGCCATTCCTGTATAATGCATGGGGCTGGACTTATTCTTTCTGTTGTACAATCTTTTCAGGTGGGGAGTTCCCTTCACCTGCCATCATGACAGGTACCACCTGCTACCAAGAGGGCATAGAAGCCCCTTGGCGGCAGGTGTGTTTTTTACTCGCCGCGCAGCTTATAGAGCAAACTGCTTTTGCCGCCTTTGGTTCGATAACGCTGTTCCGTTTCCAGAAGCCCTGCCTTACGTAGATCCCTGAGGGCGCGGCGAACGGTGGATTGGGAAAGCTTCAGTTCTTTAGCAATGGTGGGGATCGCAGGGCAGCATTCCCCATTTTGATTGGCTCTGTCAGAAAGGTAAATATAGACGGATAGCGCCCGGTGCGGCAGATCCATGCGGTACAGGAAATTAAGCCTGCCCATTCGAAGTCACCTCCGCCAACACCTCCTGCGCCGTCCGGTCATGGCACTCGGTTTTCACAGGTTTGCCTTTGGACTTTTTCTCCGTGGGCAGCTCGCTCTGCGGCGGTTCGTTGGCCTCCGCCTGATGCTGTGTCTGACCGCCTCCGGAAGCTTCTTTTTCTGCCGCTTCCGCTTCCGCAGCTTCCTTGGGATGATATTTCATCATGATGCCGTCCTGTATCTCTTTCTTCTCGGCATACTGCACCTTCCGGTTTCCGTGCTCCGGTACGGAATATGGATGTTCTTCATCAAACGCAAAACCCCATTTGAAAAACAGCTTCAGGTGTACCTTCATGGGATGAACGCCGGTTTTCATGACCACGAAATCACCCTTGGGAAGAGACTTGAGTTCATCCGGCGTGAGCAGCGGCCGCTCCATCATCTGCAAGGATTGGGACGGATCATTCTTGGAGCGGCTGACAGAGCCGGACATGACGGTGCGGCTGCCCAGCGCCTTTGACAGAATTTCTGCGGAGCTGCTGTTGGGCGCAAAGCCGCCGAACAGTGTGACCTGGGTGTTGTCCACGATGATCTCCGAGCCTTCTTTTCCGTAGTTCTTGTTAAGCTGGGAGAAGGACTGGATAATGGGAACGATCTGCAAGCGCCGGGAGCGGGATGCGGAAAACATCATCTCCGCAGACTCGATCTTCGGCAGCGTACCAAACTCATCACAGAAGAACACACAGCGGTTCTTCAGCTTGCCCCCATTCTCATCTGCTACGGCAAGAATTTCCCGGTAGAGCTGCTGGATGATGAGGGAGATCATGAAGAAGGTGTTGGGATTTTCCTCCGGCATGATGATGAAGATGGCAGACTTCTCACCGCAGAAGGACTCCGCGTCGATCTCCGTATCAAAGCACAAGAGCTGTTCCAGCTCAGAATCCAGGAAGGAGTTCAGGTGGGACAGTGCCGTGGACATGACGGAAGCCATGCTCTGCTCTGCGGTGTTGAGAGCGGCTCCCGCAAACCATTTGGCCTTATGGTCATTAGGAAGCAGCGCCATAAGCTGCTGAAACTGATTCTTGCCTTTCTTGTTGGAAGGAGCCAGCAGTTCCTGGATGATCTTGAACACGGATACGATGTGCCGCTTGGCAGGCTCACAGAACTCTGCCACCAGCAGAATTGTCGCCGTCAGCAGACCTTCGGCGGCATCATAGAAGTATGTGTTCTGCCCGAAGGAAGCCGCATCCATGCCGGAGAGGATAATGGTTTTGGAAATGATCTTGGCATACTTCTCAGCCTTTGCTTTGTATACCAGCTCGTCCGGGTGCTCTTTGTACAGATCCATATACTTGTTGACCAAGTGGAGAAGGTTAAGGCATCCGACCACGCATCTATTCGCTATGCACCTCACACTCCCATGACCATGCCGGTGGATTCTTACTCGTCCTCGGATTCATCCTCCAGTTCATCGTCATCATAGTCACCGTATTCCTCAGAAGCGCTTTCTTCTTCAGCTTCGCTCTCACAGGCGGTTTCCTCACCCTCGCTCAGCACCGTGTCCTCCTGCTCCTGATCATCTGACACAGCCTCGACAGCGGCCTCACGCTCGGTCAAATCCCGATCCAGCTCGGCCTCGATGAGCCCCAGCAGGAACTGGCGCTGGGTCATGTTGTTGTGCTGCAGATATTCCTTGATCCGCTGGAACAAGCTCTCCGGCACCTGAAATGCCACAGTTCTCATGTTCTCCATTTTCTTTTCCTCCTTCTCCGTAATTTTGGGATGCAGCAGATCATCACAGGCGGCAGTGATGAATTCTGCCATAGTCATGCCACGGGACTCGATATACGCCTTGACCTGGGCATGAAGATCGGCATCAATCTTGACAGTGATGCCTTTCTTGTTTTCATCTGCCATTGCAAAGCCTTCCTTCCATATAGTTTCTCATTGCTGTTTCCACGATTTCTTCCACTGACAGTTCCTGCTCAGCGGCAAACCGCAAAAGGGCATCTGTGAGCGATGCCGGAATCCGGACTTCAATTCGGTCATTCATGGCGGACACCTCACATAACCATGACAGGGCCGGTTTCTTCCTCAGAGATATCGGCATCCTGTTCTTCTGCCAGTTCCGCATCGGTGAGCTTGCGTAAGCTGTCCTCTCCCGGAATCAGCCCGAGCCTTCTTCCGTTGTCGAAATCACAGTGAACCGTGCCCATATCATCGACAACCCGGACGGTTCCTCGTGTTCCGTTTTCTACCGGACGAGGATCATCTCCCATTTGCAGTACCGTGATTCTTGTACCGGCAGGGTATTCACACTTGTATCGTTCTGCCTGCCGGTGCAGGCGTTCCCATTCGTTCATAACAAACGACTCCTTTCCATACGACATTTCCGGTGACCATGTGAACTGGAAATCGCTGTGACCGGCATGGCTGCAATGATCACAGAGAAACCTGTCATCCTCTTTTGCCCGAAGGGTGAAATAGGCGATTTCCTCGGGCGATGCAAGGAACGGCTGTCCTTCTCCGTAGAGGCAGGCTGCCACATGCACACGGATTTCCTGCTCATGGTCAATACTTGCGATAAAGTTTTCATAGGCAGTCCAGCCGCGAAGATCATTGGATTCTCTGGGAATGCCGGGAACCAGAAGTTCCACCTGATCGTCATCGCCGGTAAGCGTTACTGCCGAAAAGAGCAAGGCCATATATTACATTCCCCCCATCTTCATGCCTTGGCTTTCTATATACGCATCCAACTCATCTTGAGTCATGATGGCGTAATCATCTCCGCTGTTCCAGAAGGAAACATACAGATCGCCGTCCTCGGTATCAATGGGCTGCTGCTCAAAGTGTTCACCCCAGCCGTCAGAATTCTGACCGGTAATATAGTCCTTGAGAATTTCTTCCTCGGCGGGGATCATTTCTTCTTTCAGGCTGCACTCGATTTTGCCGAAGAGTTCACCCCTGTAAGCTTCCACACCCCACACCATAGAAGCCAGCTTGTCTTTGAGACCGGCATCTTCATGGAAATACTGCGCCATGTCCTGATCATCCAGACGGCGATCCTTCTCGATAGCGTCCTCAATTGCCCAGGCGTAGTCACGGAGGAAGGAGCTGCCCACGGTAAAGGTATCGTCATAGCCATCCTCAATGTTGCCAACGAGAGGGCAGTAGAAGGTTCGCTTGATGGGGCCAGCATCATAGGTCATCTGCCGGATGTCTGCCACGATCTCCGGGATCGAGACGTACTGATCCTTGGCGATTTTTTCGCCCAGCTTCAGCTTGATATCATCGCTGACGTTCAGAACAACAAAGGTAAGTGTATTTGCATCTGCCAGAGTGTTCTGTTCCGAAAGTATCCGGATCAGATGATTGCCCATTTCAATCCGGCTGTACAGCTTCACCCGGAGGGCATCATCCTCGTTGTCTGTCAGAGGAATCCTGCCGGGTGCGATCGGACAGCCGATGGACATCAGCTTTTCGTGGATATCGTAGATACTGCGGGGTAGTTCCAGAACGAGCGTATTTTCTCCGTGGTAGATAATCGCATTGATCATAGATTTCATTCCTTTCTGCCGGATTTTGCTTTGCGCTCCGGCGCCTCTTTTATTGCGTCCAGGCCAAGCCTGAAAACTGCCATGGAATTGCAGATGATAACAAATATCTTGGGCGGGATCAGTTCCGTATCCGCAAGGTCGCAAAGCGACATGTGATTTGTGCCGAGGTACAGATCTTTTGCAACACTGAACATGGCATAGCTGTTTGTGCTGTGATTCTTTGGCTCCATCTGGTCAAACGGAATCGTATTGTGATGAACACAATCCTTGACCTGATTCCAAAGCCTGCTGTCTGCGGTCAGGAGATACAGTGCCGCAAGCACGGCATAGTTGCTGCGGTTCATGTTCCTGCTGGCCTCCAGGAACACGGTGCGGTGTGCGTTGTCTCTAAACGATTTCAATGGTTTGTCCTCCTTTGGTTGAGAAAATAAAAAAGCCCCGACTTTTTTCAAAGCCGGGGCAGGGTATGTCCATGGTATTTAATTATGCTGATGCAAAGAGCAAATGCGAATCAAGAAAAGCCTCATTAAGCAAAAGAAGCAGGTGAACTGTAAATTCACCTGCTTCTTTAGGGGATGGGATGTAACCGGACTTGGATATAACAAGACCGCAAGGCGTTGGCCTTGCGGTTTGTTGTTTTTGGTGGAGATAAGCGGGATCGAACCGCTGACCTCTTGAATGCCATTCAAGCGCTCTCCCAGCTGAGCTATACCCCCAAGCCACGAAAGCTATGATATCATACATCGTCCCAAATTGCAAGTCTTTTTTATGTGAAATTGCAAGTTTTTTTAAATATTTTTATAGCAGAAGCATTTGATGGGCGTCCATATTTATTCTCCCATGTGTTTTTCTCTCCAGTCAAGCGGCGAGAGTTTATATTTCTTGATGAACGCCTTGTAGAAATTTACATAACTTCCGAAACCACATTCAGAGCTTATCTTTTCGACCGACATATCGGTGCTGACAAGAAGGCGCGATGCAGTATCAAGCCTGATGTGCGTGATATACGCATGCGGAGTCATTCCGGTTTCCTGCTTGAACAGATTGATAACTTGATTTTTGCAATACCCGGCCTTTGCCGCTATAAGATCAAGCGACAGCGGTCTGCTTATGTCCTCGGTGGCGTATGAAACGATTTTTGCCGCCACAGCGTTTTTTTCGGGTCTTTGCGCACCTTTTTTAAGACTTGACAGTATGCTGTAAAAGGCACCGTTTATTTCAACCCTTGACGCCTTTGTGAACCTCGCACGGTCAAGCTCTCTAAAAAGCGGAAAGAGCTCTGTGAAGTCAGCCGGTCCCGAAATCGGCAAGCCGTCGTCCATGTTGAAATTACCGAGAAAATGTATGTAGTAATACTGCGGTTCGTCGCTTTCAACGACACCGTCGTACGGTATCCCCTTCTTTTGAATATAAAAGCTGCCCTTAGGCACCTCAACCGGCACACCGTTCTCATAAAAGCGCAAAGTCCCGTCAAATATCATTACCAGCACATCTTGCAGGCAAACCCTTGTTATATGCTTTTCGTGCTTTTCAAAATACCTGAACGATGAATGTGAGTACTCCGGCAAACGGTTGAGATCAAGAAATTCCGGCATTGGCTGTCACCTCTTTATTGATTATAATGTTTTTATGTGATTTTTGCAATGGTATTTTTGATTTTATCTATATTAAAATGTACCGTCATATGTTAAGATTACAGCAAAGCAAGCAAACTTAAAGGAGAACGATCAGACCTATGAGACAGATACCGTTTGATAATGTTAAGCTGGGCGGCTTTTGGGGCGCACGGCAGAAGCTCAACCGTGAGGTTACGATTAACAGCGTATATGACCGCTTTTCGGATACCGGACGCTTTGATGCCTTTAAATGCAACTGGCAGAACGGCGACCCAAACAAACCGCATTTTTTTTGGGATTCCGATGTTGCAAAATGGATCGAAAGCGTCGCATACATAACAGCTGACAAAAAGGATGAGCGCCTTGAAAAAATAGTTGACGATGTTGTCGATCTCATCGAAGAAAACGCCGACAAGGACGGATATTACAACTCGTTTTATCTGACTTTGGAGCCGTACGCAAAATTCAAGCTGCGTGACCGTCATGAGCTCTACTGCCTCGGGCATCTGATTGAGGCGGCGGTAGCCTATGATAAGGCGACCGGCAAGGACAAGCTGCTCCGTATAGTCTGCCGTTATGCCGATCATGTAAAAAAAATATTTATAGATGAGCACAAAGTACCTTTTTACACGCCCGGTCATGAGGAAATCGAGCTTGCTCTCGTTAAGCTTTACCGCCACACAAAGGACAAAAAATATCTGCAAATGGCGACGTGGTTTATTGATGAACGCGGAAAGCATCCGACCGAGGACACAGTTCTTTTCGGCACTGCGAAGCCGGCATATTCGCAGGACCAGTGTCCTGTAAGAGAAATGTCCACAGCCGAGGGGCATGCCGTACGCATGATGTACCTGCTTTGCGGAATGGCTGATACAGCGGTTGAAAACGATGACAACGAACTGTTCGACGCCTGCAGGCGCGTGTTTGACAACATAATTAACCGCAGAATGTACATAACCGGCGGTATCGGCTCGTCGAGCGACGGCGAAGCCTTCACGGTTGACTACGACCTGCCGAATCTTCTGGCATATACTGAGACCTGCGCCGCAATATCAATGGTGTTTTTTGCTACACGCATGGCAGCAGCCGAGCCCGACTCAAAATATGCCGACACAGCCGAGCGCGCACTTTACAACGGATTTTTGTCCGGTGTGTCGCTTGACGGCAAAAAGTTTTTTTACAGCAATCCGCTTGAAATCTATTCGCCGTTCAAAACAAGAAATGCAAGCCTCACATCATCGTCGATAAAGCTTCCGGCATCTCAGCGTGTAGAGGTTTTCGAGTGTTCGTGCTGTCCGCCGAATGTGACAAGAATGATAGCGTCATTGGGCGGAATACTTTATTCCGCAGGTACAGACACCCTATTTATACATCATTATGCAAAAAGTAGTGCACACATCGAGCTTGACGGCAAGGCGGTTAGCATTGATCAGGACACGCTATATCCTGCCGACGGCAATGTGAATATTAAGATAACCGGCGCATGCGGTAAAATGGTCGCTGTCCGCATACCGGGATGGTGTCAGCAGTATAAAATCGAGACGAGCAACAAAGAGGATATTTCAGATATCAAAAACGGATATGCGTATATAGATGTTACATCCGACGAGTTTACGATAACTGCGGAGTTTTCAATGCCCGTGGTGCTTATAGAGTCCTCACCCCATGTCCGCGAAAATGCCGGAAAGGTTGCGGTCATGAGAGGACCTTTGGTATACTGCGCCGAGGCGATCGACAACGGAGACGACCTGTTTGCACTTTCACTCGACTCATCGCTTGAGGGTGCAGCGGTAGAAGCCGCCGACGGTTGGCTGAACACGCTTGTTTTAAAGGGCAGACGCAAGACCGCACCGGGCGGTGCACTTTATATGCCGCTGTCAACCGACACCGTTCCCGTAAGCGTCAGACTGATACCGTACTACGCCTTTGCCAACCGCGGCGAAAGCAATATGCAGGTCTGGTTCAGGAAATACTGATATAAATGTTCCGCGGCAGATATATAGCTGCCGCGGAAAAATTTATAAAGTTTTGTTTTTTTTAAAAAAACACTTGAATTATAAAGCACAATGTGTTATTATACTTTCGGTATCCGGGTGTAGCCCAGTTTGGTAGAGCGCTTGAATGGGGTTCAAGAGGCCGTGAGTTCGATTCTCGCCACTCGGACCAGAAAAAGACCAAGTCATAAGACTTGGTCTTTTTTAATAAAAATCGCCTTGCAGTGAGTAATGCAGCTTCACTGTGAAATATTTGGCTTTGCGAGATGTTCAAATGTAAATAATTTGTCAAAATTATTTCATAGCGCATAGCCAAAAAATACGCTTGCTCAAATCAAAACTTTAAAGCAATGAACTTTCACAAGCAGATGCTGTATCTCTGCCTGAACTTTCAAATCTGAACTCCGTTTTCCGCTTTTTGCGTCAGGATTATATCCGTCAAAATGTAAATTTAATAATATTTTCTGAAAGTTGTACAAAGTAGTGCAACTTTTGGACTATTTAAACCTATTAATGGAGAGATATTTATCTTTTTCATAAAATAGGGAAGTGTTATAATGTATGTAAAAAAGATGCATGGGTATATCGCTTCAGCCGATATTTCCTATGTATTGACAAAAGGTCTGTTTGATTCCTATTCACCACCTACCCAAATAAGCCAGACTTTTAAAAACTGGATTGCAATTCTTGACCTTAAGACTTGTTTGGAGTGCCGCTAACACCACGGTCAAATCTATCAGATGAATGAAATCACGGATGTAGAGCCACCGCTTCACCCAAATTGCCAATGCACTATACTACCTATGAAAGCGGTGATTGCTGGACACGGAACAAAGGATGAACAAAATGGTGCGGATTACTGGATAAAATATTTTTCTGAACTACCGGAATACTATTTTACAAAAGAAGAATTGGTAACACTGGGTTGGAAATGGGGAAAAGCACCTGCTAAGTTTGCACCAGAAAAAATGCTAATGATGGGGATTTACCAAAATCGAAATAAACATTTGCCACATATTGCTGGTAGAGTATGGTATAAGGCAGATATCAACTATTACAGCGGAAGGAGAAATGGCCACCGCCTACTATGGTCAAACGACGGATTGTTGTTTGTTACCTACGATCATTATGGACATTTTTGGAAATCGTTTGAATGAGGTTATGCGCAATGGAATATAAAAAAAACGTTAATCTGGATCTGACCGGTTGCAGGTATCAGGGAGAAATTCATAAAAGAATCAAGGAAGCGTTTGACTTTCCCCTTTTTTATGGAGAAAACTGGGACGCTTTCTGGGACCTGCTGTGGAGCGAGTGCGATGCAGAAAAAATAGTAATAACGGGAGAAAAGACTGTTTCAAAAGAGCTTATTCCGAGCATTGAAACAATAAATGAAATATTAGAAGAACTGCAAGAAGACCGTAAAAAATACGGGGAGCAGATCGAGATCGAAATACGCAGTTAGGCTGACCAAAAGCGTATTCCTTTATAGATCTTATCACCTCAAAACAAATATCCTGCCGATCAGGTCGGCAGGATATTATTTTATCTGTTAAGTTTTTATCTTCTGTTTCGGCGGCTGGAACCCGAGACTATTATGAGCAGTCTTAAAAACTGCATAAGAGTCACGGCAAGTGCCGCAACATATGTCATAGCGGCGGCGCTGAGCACCTTTTTCGCGCCCACAAGTTCGTCTGCTGACAATATATTGCAAGACTTGATACTTTCGAGCGCGCGTCGGCTCGCATTGAACTCGGTCGGCAGCGTTGCAAGCTGGAACAGCACACAAAGACCGTAAAGCGCAACTCCTATATATGCTATCATTGTAAATATCTCGCCTATATAGGACAAAGCAATGCCTAAAATTATCAACGGTATCGAAAGCTTCGAGCCAATGTTTGTGATCGGTATTATCGCTGCCCTGAATTTTATGGGCGCATATCCTTTGGCGTACTGCACAGCATGCCCTGCCTCATGGCAGGCAACGCCTATAGCCGCGACCGACGTGCTGCTGTAAACGCCGTCGGACAGCCTTATCACATTTGTCCTCGGGTCGTAGTGATCGGTCAGATTACCTGCCACACGCTCAAACGTCACGCCCGATACGCCGTTGCTTTCAAGCACACGCCGCGCCGCATCGGCAGCTGTAACGCCCCTGTATGATAAAACCGAGGAATACTTTTTAAATGAAGAATTGACCAAAGCGCTCATTGCAAGCGAAAAAATCACCGCAGGAAGAACGAGTACTATATATGTCCAGTCGATATACATAAAGACACCTCTTTATCAGCAAAACTCTATGCCGTTTTCACTCATGGCCTTTATTTTTGCCAGAGACTCCACCCTATATCCGCGGCTTCTTACAATTTCTCCGCCGTTCTGATATGATTTTTCGATCACTATACCGCATCCGGCGACCTTTGCACCTGCCGATTCGACTATCTCTATAAGACCTATAAGCGCATTGCCGGTCGCAAGGAAGTCGTCTATTATAAGCACATTGTCGTTTTCGTTTATGTACTGCTTTGACACAAGTATCGTGTTTTTTGTGCCGTGGGTATAAGACTCTACCTCGGCTGAATAACAGCTTGCCGAAATATTGCTTGAACGGCTCTTTTTCGCGAACACTACCGGCACGCCGAAATACTGCGCGGTCAGGCAGGCAATACCTATACCCGACGCCTCAATGGTCAGTATCTTTGTGATATTACTGTCAGAAAAAAGCCTTTTGAACTCTTTGCCGAGCTCGCACAGGAACATAACGTCTATCTGGTGGTTCAAAAAGCAGTCAACCTTTAAAATGTTGCCATCCAGTACCTTTCCTTCGCTTTTTATCTTTTCTTCAAGCAATTTCATTAAATATTATCCCCTTTTATCGTGTTTCAGTACTGCGTGACGCCCTCGAAAATGAGCTCGGCATTTCCGGTAAGGTAAACCTCACCGTCCGCACAGCAGACCTTCAGATCACCGCCCGGCACCTTGACCGTTACGTCCTCGCCCTCTTTGCATATACCCTTTCTGACCGCAGCTGCAACGGCAGCCGAAGCACCGGTGCCGCAGGCAGGCGTTTCACCGTTTCCGCGCTCGTAAACACGCATTTTGAGAAGCCGGCTGTTTACCACCTTTACAAACTCCGTGTTTATTCTCTCCGGAAAGATCGGCGCGTTTTCAAAGAGCGGACCTATGCTTTCCATATCGATATCATCCACATTGTCGGAGAACACCACGCAATGCGGATTGCCGACCGAAAGGCAGGTCACACTGTATTCTTTTTTTCCGATACATATAGGATAATCTATCATGCTCTCAATGTCAACACTTGCCGGCAAAGATTTTGCTTTAAAATCAACCTTTCCCATGTTTACGGTCACAGCTCCGACAAGACCGTTGACCGTGTAAAGGTGCAGTTTTCTTATTCCGCTTGCCGTTTCTATGGTCAGATCGTTTCCCTTTACATAGCCTTTGTCATGCAGCAGCTTTCCGACGCAGCGGATGCAGTTTCCTGCCATCTTGCCTTCGGTGCCGTCGCTGTTGAATATACGCATTTTAGCATCGGCGACAGACGAGCCTTCAATAAGCACAATGCCGTTTCCGCCTATTCCTTTGTGCCGGTCGCAAAGGCTTATGCAGAGTGATTCCGGGCAGGTTATCTTACCGTCAAAGTTTTCTATGAATATATAGTCGTCGCCCGTTCCCTGCATTTTCGTAAAACCGACCTTGGGGTGAGAACTGCGCATGTGATTTATGTCAACCAATTCGGTGTTTTCTTCGGTAAACCTGCTCGCCACGACATCAGCCATAACGTTTGCGGTGTCAAGGGATGTGAAGCATGCTATTGCAAGCTGCCTTGCGCGGTGCTGAAGGCGTATGTAATCGTCAAGCGTTGAGTCGTAAAGTGCGCCTGTATAAACTATATAGCTTACCTTTCCGCTTTCAAGCAGCTTGAAAGCGTTGTCGCTCTCCTTCATGCTTTTTACGGTTTCAACATCTATTCCGAGCGGACGTATGGCATCGGCGGTATCGGGCGTTGCAAATATCTTCATGCCGAGATCGCTGAGCTTTTTGGCAAATGTAAGAAGATCGGCATAGTCATGCTCATCGACGCTTATAAACACGCCGACATCGCGCTTTACGGTCGGCAGCTTCACATTAAGTCCGGCAGAGGTAAGTCCTTTAAACAGCGCCTCGTTGAGCGTTCTGCCGACACCCAGCACCTCTCCGGTAGACTTCATTTCCGGTCCCAAGGTCGAGTTCACGCCGCTTAGCTTCTCAAACGAAAACACCGGCACCTTTACCGCATAATAAGGCGGCGTTTTATAAAGACCGGTCCCGAAGCCCAGAGACACGAGATCCGACCCTGTCATGACCTTTGAGGCAAGCTCGACCATAGGCACACCGGTCACCTTGCTTATATAAGGGACTGTCCTCGACGCCCGCGGGTTGACCTCTATGACATAGAGCTCGTTTTTAAAAATAAGGTACTGAATGTTGACAAGACCTTTGGTGCCGAGGGCAAGCGCCAGTTTTTCGGACGATGTACAGACCGTGTTTATCATTTTATCATCGAGCGAATACGGAGGGTATACGGCTATTGAATCGCCGCTGTGTATACCGGCACGCTCGACGTGCTCCATAATGCCGGGAATGAGCACATTTTTCCCGTCCGATATGACATCTACCTCAAGCTCCGTTCCCATCATGTATTTGTCCACAAGGACTGAATTATCAGGATTGCCCTTTAATATGATATCCATGTAGGTCTCGACTTCGCTGTCGTTATATACTATCTTCATGTTCTGACCGCCGATAACATAAGACGGGCGCAGCAGTACGGGGTATGTCAGCTCATGTGCGGCAGTTATCGCCTCTTTTGCTGTCTTAACGCCGTAACCGGACGGTCTTTTTATTGAAAGCCGACCCAACAGCTCGTCAAATCTCTTTCTGTCCTCGGCTATGTCGATTCCTTCCGCCGACGTGCCGAGTATTGCGATTGAGTTGTCATGAAGATATTCCGTGAGCTTTATAGCCGTCTGACCGCCGAAGGCAACAACCACTCCCACCGGCTGCTCAGCCTTTATAACATTCATGACATCTTCCTCGCAAAGAGGCTCAAAATACAGCCTGTCAGCCGTGTCGTAGTCGGTAGAGACAGTTTCCGGATTGTTATTGATTATAACAACATCGTAGCCCTGCTCTCTCAAGGTCCATACGCAGTGCACCGATGAATAGTCGAATTCAATGCCCTGACCTATCCTTATAGGTCCCGAGCCCAAAACAATAACGGTCGGCTTACCGCTCTTTTTGAAGGAACGCGATTCGCATTCGCTGTCATATGTCGAATAAAAATAAGGCGTCTCGGCGTCAAATTCGGCGCCGCAGGTATCGACCATTTTATATGACGCACAAAGCTTCGGCAGGTCGCCTATACCGGTAAGCTTTTTTATCGAAACGTCGGGATAACCAAGCTTTTTGGCTGTCAGATACTGCTCATCGGTGATCTGCTTTCCCTTTATCGATTTTTCAAAATCGGCGAGCTTTTTTAGCTTGCACAGGAAAAAGCGGTCGATTTTAGTGATATCGTGAATTTCTTCGACCGTCACGCCGCTTTTCAGCGCCTCAAACACGGTAAACAGCCTTTGATCGTCACGTTTTTTAAGGCGTGACATAAGCGGATCTTTATCCTTAGAAGGCTTATTAAGATCATAAGCCTCTATCTCTGCGCCGCGCACCGCCTTCATCAGTGCCGCCTCAAACGACGGCGCTATAGCCATGACCTCGCCGGTAGCTTTCATTTGAGTGCCGAGCGTCCTGTCTGAATTATAGAATTTATCAAAGGGCCACTTCGGCAGCTTTACGACCACATAATCGAGCGCAGGCTCAAAGCAGGCGCAGGTCTTGCCGGTTATGTCGTTTTTGATCTCGTCAAGCGTAAATCCCAGCGCGATCATAGTGGTGACCTTTGCTATGGGGTAGCCGGTCGCCTTGCTTGCAAGCGCAGAGGAACGCGACACACGAGGATTTACCTCAATGACCGAATATTCAAAGCTGTCCGGGTCAAGTGCAAACTGGCAGTTGCAGCCGCCGACTATTCCAAGCTCGGAAATTATATCGAGCGACGCCGACCGCAGCATCTGAAACTCCTTGTCCGACAATGTCAGTGCCGGCGCAACGACTATGCTGTCGCCGGTGTGTATGCCTACCGGATCGAAATTTTCCATGCTGCAAACGGCAATGACGTTGCCGGCAGAGTCACGCATGGTCTCAAACTCTATTTCCTTCCAGCCGAAAATATATTTTTCAACAAGTATCTGGCCAATAGGCGAAAGCTCCAGACCGGTCGCGGCTATGACCCGGAGCTCCCCAGCGTCATATGCCACTCCGCCGCCCGAGCCGCCGAGGGTAAACGCCGGTCTTACTATAACCGGATAGCCTATGCTTTCGGCTATTTCAAGCGCTTTATAGGTGTCGTTTGCAATATCCGACGGTACGGTCGGCTGACCGAGCTTCTGCATGGTCTCCTTGAACAGCTCGCGGTCCTCCGCCCTGCTTATCGCCTTGGCATCGGTACCGAGCAGACGCACGCCCGAAGCCTCAAAAAAACCCTCTTTCGCAAGCTGCATGGCTATATTCAGTCCGGTCTGACCGCCGAGACCGGCAAGCACGCTGTCGGGCTTTTCCTTCAAAATGATTCTCTTTACCGTTTCCGCAGTCAGCGGTTCGAGATATATCTCGTCCGCAAGTGCTTTATCGGTCATTATTGTGGCAGGATTGGAGTTTACAAGCACCACTTCTATGCCAAGCTTTTTGAGCACGCGGCAGCACTGCGCTCCGGCGTAGTCAAATTCGGCTGCCTGACCTATCACGATAGGTCCGGAGCCTATTACAAGCACCTTTTTTATACTTTTGTCAAGAGGCATTTTACCGTTCCTCCATTAATTTAATGAATTTATCGAACAAAAACGAAGTGTCTTTGGGTCCCGAGCAGGCCTCCGGATGGAACTGCACCGAAAACGCATTCAAATCCTTGTAATCGACGCCCTCGCATGTGCCATCGTTGGCGTTTACAAAGCTTAGTGAACCTTTGTCCTTTATGCTGTCGGCTATGACCGAGTAGCCGTGGTTCTGACTTGTTATATATGTACGGCTGTCGCCGACCTCTTTGACCGGCTGGTTTACGCCTCTGTGACCGTACCTCATTTTTTCGGTCTTACCGCCTGCGGCAAGCGCCATGAGCTGGTGTCCCAAGCATATACCGAACATCGGCACTGCACCCAGCAGCTTTTTTATTTCTTTTATACATCCCGTATTTTCGGCAGGGTCGCCCGGACCGTTCGAAAGCATTATACCGTTGGGCGAAAGCTTTAAGACCTCGTCGGCTGAAGTGTCTGACGGCACCCTTATTACGGTGCAGCCGCGCAAAAGCAGCTCACGGATTATATTTTTCTTTGCGCCGTAATCGTAAAGCACTACTTTGTATTTTTCATTATTTGCTTTATATACCGATGTCTCCTTGCATGTGACGCTTTTAACGGCATTTTTGACCGAATAATTATTTACAGCCTCGGTACAAACGGGCAGACTGTCGGATATGACCGCGTTCATGACCCCGTGCTCGCGTATTATCTTAGTGACCGCACGCGTATCGATACCGCAAAGTCCGATAATACCGTGCCGCTTCAGATATGTGTCAATATCACCGCCGCTTCTGAAATTGGACGGCATATCGCACCATTCCCTTACTATGTATCCCGAAACAGAGCATTTGCCCTCGGCGTCGTCCTCTATAAATCCGTAATTACCTATCAGCGGAAAGGTCTGCATAACTATCTGTCCGAAATAGCTCGGATCGGTAAGAGTCTCTATATATCCGCACATCCCCGTCGTGAAAACAAGCTCGCCGACCGTCGAGCCTTCGGCTCCGAATGAGTACCCTTCAAAAATATCTCCGTTTTGAAGAACAAGATACGCTTTTTTCATCTGTCTTGCACCTCTTTGTATATTAATGCATTATCTATGTATAATTATTACTTATATTGCGGCATTTGTCAAGTAAATTGTTATAATTTTTTTATTGTTTACATATTATATTTTTCATGTGTCGGTAATTGTAAATTATCTGTTGCGGCACTTGAAAACACTGTCGGCTTGTGTTAATATATATTCGTTGCGGTCATACAGATCGGACGAATACCACAAAGCCCTTTAAAATGGGTAATCATGTTCAGAATGGAGAACAGTGAAAATGAAAGCAGATGTAGTTATTGTCGGTGCAGGTCCTGCCGGTATCTTCACGGCTATTGAGATGCTGAAGCTCGGCAGCCACAGGAAAATAGTCATTGTAGAAAAGGGACAATCGGTCGAAAAGCGCCACTGTCCGAAATCGGTCACGAAGCACTGCATGAACTGCAAGCCGTTTTGTCATATAACAACAGGCTTTTCGGGAGCCGGTGCATTTTCTGACGGAAAGCTGTCGCTCAGCTACGAGGTCGGCGGCGATCTGCCCACACTTATAGGCGAGGACACCGCTCAGGAGCTTATAGATTATGCCGACCGTATATACCTCGAATTCGGCGCTGACGAGCATGTCGAGGGTCTCGGAAATACCGAGGAGGTCAAAAAGATACGCAAGCGCGCCATTCAGGCAGGTCTTAAGCTGGTTGACTGCCCTATCCGTCACATGGGCACCGAAAAGGCTCAGAATATATATCTTTCGATAGAAAAGCATCTTTTAAACAACGGTGTTGAAATACTTTTCGGCACCGAGTGCACCAATCTTAAATTTGAGGGCAACAAGTGCTGCGGCATTTACGCCTCTGACGGGAAAAAGGATTTTGAGATCGACGCCGAAAGCACGATAGTTGCGACCGGACGCCGCGGTGCTGACTGGCTTGAGAAGCTGTGTGCCGAGCACAATATCGCCCATCAGCCCGGCACCGTTGACATCGGCGTGCGCGTCGAGGTTAGAAACGAGATAATGGAGACCGTAAACAAAGTCCTTTACGAGTCCAAGCTGATAGGATACCCGAAGCCGTTCAAAAATAAGGTGCGTACCTTCTGTCAGAACCCCGGCGGCTTTGTAAGTCAGGAAAACTATGACAACAATCTCGCCGTTGTAAACGGACATTCCTACAAGGATTACAAATCCGAGAATACCAACCTTGCAATTCTTTGTTCGCATAACTTCAGCGTTCCCTTCAATCAGCCCATCGAATATGCGCAGAAGGTCGGCGAGCTGACCAACATGCTCGGTGCGGGACATATACTTGTACAGCGCTACGGCGATATACTTGACGGAAAGCGCACGTGGCAGAAGGAGCTGGCTCATGCAAACTTAAAGCCTACGCTGCCCGATGCCGTTGCCGGCGATATAACAGCTGCTATGCCCTACCGTGCAATGATAAACATAATCAACTTTATACAGGCTATGGATCATGTTGTGCCGGGCTTTGCTTCGACCGAAACACTGCTGTATTCACCTGAGCTAAAGTTCTACAGCAACCGTGTGAAGATGGATGAATCGCTTTCGACCAGCGTTGAAGGGCTTTACTGTCTCGGCGATTCGAGCGGCTGGACAAGAGGTCTCATGATGGCTTCGGTCATGGGCGTTCTCATGGGCAGAAAGCTTGTAGAAAAAGAAAACGCGAAATAACCACAAAGCCCCTGCGATTTTATTGAATTTTTAAACAGGCAGTAACCGATCTTTGTACTTGACCGGAACTGCTGACCGTTATAATCCACTAACATTCAAAGCGACCGCGCATGCGTTCGCTTTTTTGATGCACTAAAATAAGTTTTGCTATATTCGTAAAACAGCCCCTAAACCTCCGGCATCCTGACATGCCGTTAATACTAAGCAAAAATCCCACCACAGTTGTGGTGGGATTTTTTGCTACGGTGTATAAAAGCACACCGTTTTATGATTAATTACACTACTCTCAAACGAGTTGAAAGCAACACTGAAGCGCAAAAAGTTTTAGTACCTTATGAATTTACACTACTCTCAAACTTACGGTTATAATCTCATTCAGCTTTTGCGGTTTTAGTACCTTATGAATTTACACTACTCTCAAACGTTTTGTAGCTGGTTATGTTAGCGGTATTAGTTTTAGTACCTTATGAATTTACACTACTCTCAAACCGTAAATCGTGCGTTTATCGTGCGATTTTTTGTTTTAGTACCTTATGAATTTACACTACTCTCAAACGATACACCTCAAGTGATGCGGGGTTTGTCAGTTTTAGTACCTTATGAATTTACACTACTCTCAAACTCAATGACGGTTTAGACATAAGCAATCACGGTTTTAGTACCTTATGAATTTACACTACTCTCAAACTCTTTTCTCGTCATTCCATATTTAGCCTGGTTTTAGTACCTTATGAATTTACACTACTCTCAAACGCCTATTAATTCTAAAACAGGCACATTAAAGTTTTAGTACCTTATGAATTTACACTACTCTCAAACCTTTTATATGCAAAATACCTGCTCAAATTGTTTTAGTACCTTATGAATTTACACTACTCTCAAACCTATATCTTATAGTAAAAGTCAAGTGCTAGTTTTAGTACCTTATGAATTTACACTACTCTCAAACCTCAAACCTCAAAATTCAACTTAAAGAACAATGAAATTTGTGCCATAAACAGGAGTAAACAGTACCACTACATTGTACCGGGTCATCATAAAGCACCTATATTGTATCATACCGATCGGTCTTTTGCAACTATTTCGCACAGGTCTTTGTCAATAATCGTTATATTTTCGTCGTCAAGCCTTTCAAAGGAAAACATATTCTCCAGAAAAATCACAAACACGCCTTGATATTTAACCTTTACCTTTTGTTTTACAAGCTCGGCTAAAAGGGCGGTGGTGATGGAAACAGCAGTAGTTTCTATGATCAGCACGGATATTTCGCTGATATGTACACGGACAGTTGAGTCCACATCGCGGATCACGGCGTATCCGAGTCTCAGATCGATCTTTGACGGTTTTGACACTACCACTGTTCTCCACCCCATGATTTGCACCTCTTTAAATCAGTTCTGTTTCTTTTTCAAACAGCCCGGTTATAGACTGGTTGATCAGTTTAAACGATTTTGCCTTGTCTGCCGACGGCAGTTTGTTGCTTATAGTAACCGCGCCGCTTTTGCCGGAGCCTCCTATATCTTCCGTGTTGCCTAAAGTCGCATTGCAGTGCAGAATTTTCAATATTTCAAGCAAAACGTAGCACTGCTTATAAACCGAGAGTGCCTCAAACTTCTGCTTTCCGTCACACAACAGATTTGCGATATTTGAAAATTTGACCTTCAGCACAGTACCGCTCGTTTTTTCGATCAGCTTACTGTATAACTTAACATTCTCAGCAGCAGATAAACCGTCATATTCGGTTACCGGTTTCTCTATTTTAAGCTCCTCGCATTTTTTCATATACTCTGTCACTTTTTTTATGTATTTTTCAGAGTCCGGGTCCAACACAAGCTGCATTGCCGATTTACAGATAAGCTGCCTGCCTCCGCCGCTCTTACTGCTGATATGCATTCTGAAACCGTCGAGGCTAAATAGCTGGTTATATTTCACGCACGGTATAATTACCGAAAGCTCGGTAGCCTTGGCTCCCATTGTAAGCAGCACCGACTTCAGATAGTTTTCCGGCTCTTTATTATAATCCGTCACAGAATACAGGTTTACAGGGACAAACGCTCTGACAGGTTTACCCTTCTCATCTTTGTATGACGTCAGTGCAAAAAATGTCGATGTTGCTTTATCGTAACCTCCGTACTTCTGAATATCCGACTTGGGCAAGTTCTTTTTAAGAGGAACCTGTCCGCTTCCTTTTTTCTGGATTGTCTGTTTGAAAAGTCCGCCCTTCTGCATAAACGAGTATCTCGTAAACCGTATATTGTTCTTTGCCATCATGCTTTTCACGGTATCTATCGATCTGTTACCGTCTTCAACCGACCACGCATCCTCGACAGCATAATCAAAAATTCTGTTCGCGCTAAGTTTCCCTTCCTGAATACCTCTTATAAAGAACAGCCGGTTATGATTATAACGGGTATTGTAAACGTTACCGACAACTATATTCAAATAAGCATCCTTTGCGTGGTGCAGGTCGTTTACCACACGGGATTTTACAAAGTCATACTTTTTTCTGAACTCCGAAACAAGGTTTGCCTTTACATATACAATCTCTGATGAATACCGCTTTTCAAGCAGCTGTGCGATCGCTTTGGTCGACTGCCTTGTTTCTACAATCTGACGGTTAATAAATGCCGAAAGTTCATCATCGGTAAGAGGAAACGTTCTGGTAAGTCTTTCATATTTTTCGTCTCCTATTAACCCTTTATCCAAAAGCATTCTCCAAAAACCGTGCATCTTGCTTTGAACATCGCGGCTTAGAGGGTATACATTGCCTTTTTCCTCGTTAGACTGCTTTGTCACCAGCACTCTGTTATTCAGACTGTCATCCTTGAGCTTTGAACGGGGGTATATATGGTCGATATCATAAAGGTTTTTGTTATCAAGCTCGGAAATATCAATAGTCTTTCCGGTATACATGCATTTGCCGAATTGCGTATAGTACAAATACAGTGCGTCTCTGCGAAGATCATTGTCGTCCGTATTTTTCAATTTGGTATACAGTCCCGGATATTCCTTCTTACAATTATTATACAGTTCAAGGAGTCTGCTTTTTCTTGACACCTTGCGCGTCTTTTCCTTTTCTTCTCCTCTTGCAACCTCAACAAATATCCGTTTAGGCTCACAGCCATTGATTTTAACGAGTTCCTCCAGTATCTGCATTGACTGATATATCGGACGCTTTACCTTTGGAGAAACATAAAGCGCTTCCACCTCATTTTTCAACGAGGTAAATTCAGCCGGTCCGTTTGCATCGGCTATTGCCTTAGTAAATCCGAAATCATTACTAAGAAGTTGCATGAGGTTGTTGTTTGTGGTCCACATAAAATCGATAATTGTCGAGACCTCGCCCGTAACCTTCGAGACCGCGCTAAGCTCTGACAAGAGCTCCCTTGACAGTCTTCCCCAGCCTGCGAATTTCAGCTTTACTACGGAGTCTATTTCCTCCTTTTTCAGCTTATCTTTGAAAAGTTCGGTAAGCTTGCGTCTGAGCATCTTCTTGTCATCGCCGAAAATAGTGATGTACTTAATAATCTTTTCTTTATCATCAGTCGATATATTATACTGTGACATTTCGCGAAACGACTTCAGATTTGATTTGAAATCGCCGTCAATTCCGGATATTTCCGCATCTTCATATCCCTTTGACTTAAGGTATTTAAGCAGTCCCTTATTAGTCACTTTATTGTGATTCAAAAACAGGTCATTATAAATACTCTGCTTTAATCCGACGGGGATCTCATGACCGTTGATCTTTAGATTATTTAGTTCATTAAGCACCATGAATTTGCTGTAAAGCAAAGAATTTTTCGGGAGAACATCCTTTGTAACGAGGTATGTGCATTTGTTGGTCAGGTTTTCAATGAACTTTTCAGCGCTTTTGTCTACATCCACGACCCTGTCAAAATTCCAGGGATAAATTTTGTCCTTGTTTCTGACAAGCCATGACTTATCACTGTGAGTATTAAGGGGACCGACATAGTAAGGGATCTTAAATAAAAATATGTCGATAATCTCCTGCTTTACTGTTTTACCGCTTTCATCGATCTTATTTAAAAACGGGAATGCCTCACCGGCGTTATCCAGTATTCTTGTCAGTTCGGCTTTGTTTATCTGCATGGGTATTACCGAATTATCCTTTGTAACAGATTTCGGCATGAAAGTTTTGAGCGCAATTTCACTATACATTTTTTGGTACTTTTCTTCCGCCGGTTCAGCAGGAAGCTGCTTTTTAAGAAAGTCTAAAAAATCGGATTGTGAACATTTCTTTTCAACACTGCCTTTTGAAAGATGTCCGGAATAGGCGACGTAGTTGCATGTTCCGGATTGGTTTTTCTTAAATATTGCATCCTTTTTGTCTGGAGCATATTTTTTTACATATTCCTTTAAAATGGTCAGATCGGCACGGTGCTTGTCATATATGTCGACCTTGGCATATGACAGATATTTCTCGTCATTCAGCACATCCGCCAGTAGTGCCCAATCATAAACGGATTTGAGCAGCTCGATAAGATAAAACGATTCGCCGAAGGCGCTTTCATACAATACCGACTTTTCATCGTAATTACTTTTAAAATCAATTTTTTCAACTTCAGTACCGTCATACTCTTTGTTTTGAAAAATTGCAGACGATTTTACGGAAGCTCCCGACAGCAGTCCTATGATAGATGCAGCAGGCTCATCAGCCTTACCGATATTAAAGATCTCTGACAATCTGGTTTTCCTGCTTGTAACATTAAGCTTCCGATCCTTTAGCACATCTTTCACGTCATCTATGTTTTTACAAACAAGCTCAACGGAATATGTATCAGACAAATAATTAGTCAGTTCAATCCACACATCCGAAAAATTCGGGATCGCATTGTCTCCGAGGCTTGCGGAATCAAACAGAAAATGGCCTCTGTTTTTGATTATATGGCTAATCGCCAGATACAGAAGCCTGACATCACTTATTTTTTCGCCATCCAGGAATGCCTTGCGGAGATGATAAATTGTAGGATACTTAATAAAATAATCCTTATCATTGAAGTTTTTATCGTTAAACAATGAGTATTTACCCTCAACCGATTTGTCCTCCGCCCACAAATCACTGTCATTTATCCTTGCAAAAAATGACGGATCCGATTTTGAAATTTCCTTACTAAACAGAAGCTGCAGGCACTCGGTTCTGAAACGATTACGCATTGTCCGGCGTCTTGCCGAGCGAAATGCACGCCGTTCTTCTGCAGTATTGCTTTCCTCAAGCAATCTGATTCCCCACTGAGCGTTTTCTTTGAATTTGAGCAGACGATAATTTGTGTCTGTAACAGCCCAGCCTATCGAGTCAGTACCGATATCCAATCCAACATAATAATCCCTTTGCATTTTTTCCTCCTTGACAATTATAAAATTATGTGTTAGTATAAATATAATCTCAAACACCTTATGAGATTTACACTACACGTTCAAATAAGAATTTATTCAAATCGTCGTGCAAACGACTTCACAGTGTGTGAGCATCAGCTCTGCCTTATGGCAGAGCTTTTTGTTTACAATACAATTATAGAGCACATAGTGTCCCGATTTTCGGACAGACATAAAAAATAAAGCAATAATTGATGCAAAATCTACACTTCAGCATTGTCATCTTTATATTGTCGCTGTGTTTATTATCATTATAGCATATTAAATCGATTTTTGCAAATTTTTGGGTAAAAATCAATTTGGCTCCGGCATCCTGACATGCCGTTAATACTAAGCAACAATCCCACCACAGTTGTGGTGGGATTGTTTGAAGACTCAGTATTTATAAAATACAACAAGATGAATTTTAATTTTGTTTTAAGTTAAACGGAGAATTTCAAGCATATTTTATTTTCAAATAATCAATTTTTAATTTTTTTGCATTGCATTAAAGACTGAAAAACAATATAATAGTGGTGTCGTAAACAAATATTATGATGGTGAGAAAGATATAATATGAAATACAATTCATTGCGCGAAGAATTAAAGCAGTATTATTAGTTTATCTATGTGCCTTTCGGCGTTTTGCTCAGGGCTAGAATTTAAGGCTTTGTTTCAAAAACAAAATTTTAACTGAATAAAATTATAGAAAAGAGGAACACATATGAATTTTATTCCACAAAAATCAGAACCGAACGGCAACTACCTTTGCACATGGGCGCTTCAGGGTTCCGCCGCAAAAAAACTCGGAATTAAGGGCAACGGCTGCGCCGACCAAAGGGACGCGCTTAACACCGAGCTTTTATTTGGCAGAGAGGATTTATATCATGTTTACTCCGACGAATTTCGCGGCGGCTTATATTTACTGTTAGACGACGGCTGGGACGTTCCCTACGGCACAGAGCATTTACCGAACAGCAGTATTGAGATGTTCGGCACGGTGGCTCCCGACCCTGTTAAATTTAAGGATTTAGGCAATAACGCCGAGGAAAGGCTTAAAGAAATGTCGAGGCGGGTAAAGGCGATGGGCTACGCAGGTCTCGGTCTTTGGATTTCACCCCAGCAACCCTTTGTAAATCAGTCCGAGCTTATCGATATGGCGGCGGCAAGGGAATATTGGGAGGAAAAGGCAAGAATATCTGAAGCGGCGGGGGTCGCCTACTGGAAGGTTGACTGGGGCGCACAGTCAGGCAAAGCCGATTACCGCATTATGATGACCGAATGCGTCCGAAAATATGCACCAAATTTAGTTATAGAACACGCCGTTCCCTTAAGTCCTTACCAAGAGGTAAATCCACAGGACGACAAGGTGAAAAGAATGCGCAAGCTCCTGCCTTACAGCGATTATTTCCGCACCTACGATATTCAGCTACCCTTTGAGGATTCCGCAACTCTTAACCGTGTTCATTGTCTGCTCGCCGATAACGACGACGATATGATGTGCGGTTCACTCGGAAAGGTCAATATTGAGACCTGCGCGTACCTTGCCGCCGCGCTCGGATTTAATCTCGGCATAATGAGACACAACCGCGAGACCGAGGCGGCTCTCCGCTGGCAGAGAATAGCCCCGCCTTTTTCGGTGAGCGAGGGGAAATATATTTATTCTAAAGAAATACTCACAGATAATTTATACCTCGAATACAGCAGGATTTCATGGCTTCCCGAGGCGGCGAATAAGACCTACAATATGTCCGCACCCGCGGTAATGGTGCGTAATACCGTACTTCCCTATGTAGAGACCAAGGGGAGTGACAAGCCATTTATTACCGCCTCCTTAAACCCGAAAACGGGCGCATATTCCATTGCCGCCGTAAGACGTAATATTGACCCCAACCATATGATTATTGTTCCCGCAAGGGTTACGTGTTACCCCGAAAGCATAGATGCGCCTATCGGCGTATTCGGAGTTTTTGATAAGCTTATTCTATCCTTTAAGGAAGATATTCATGAGGGCGCTAAGGTGTACGCCCAATGCCTGCTTAAAAATGAAGCGGCGGATATTACCGATAGGGTGCAAATAAACGGTAACACGCTGATGGTTGACGGTAAGGATATTCGATATTTCGGCAAGGATAAGCACGATTATACCGAGACCTTCGACCCCGCGGTATTGATTAAAATTATTTGATAAAAGGTGAATGTACAATGTGTAATAATGTACCCGAGATTTGAAACGGAAAAGAAAGTCAGGCAAATATTGCGAAAGCAAATATTCCCGTGGACGATTCTGCCGGGTATAAATTGGTATGGAACGATGAGTTTGAGCTTGATCCTCTTGATTTGAGAAAATGGTCCTCCGACGGAAGCGGTTGCTGGAGCGGAGATTATAAATTCTGTTTAACGGGCGAACTATGGCGTTTTGAAAACAGCGTAGGTACCCTTATAATGAAAAAGTTTGACAAGCCCGACGGGAAAGGCAAGCTTTATTGGGACGCAGGTTCGTTTATTACAAACGATACAATGAATTTCGCTCACGGATATTTGGAAATGCGGGCAAAGGTTCCGTTTTTAGGGAAGGGCGAATTTCCGGCTTTCTGGCTTGTATCGTTAAATGCGGTATTAGCTCACAGAAACCCAAGCTACAAAAAGCCGGAGTACAGAATTGAAATTGATATTTTTGAAAATTTCAGCTCGAAAAACGGTTTAGTGCCTAATATTCATAAATACGAAAATGTACCCGGTGGCAGACATTGCCGATTAATCGGAATAGTTCAGGGCACTTCTAAAAACGGAACCCGTACCTTTCGTTTTCCCGATAGCATTGACCCTAATGATTGGCATACATACGGTTTTCTGTGGACGGTGAGTTTTATTACACCTATGATCTTCGTAAAAATTTCGGACCGTTCGGCGGGACGGAGGGACTCCATCAGCCTGTAAGCATTATAATAAGCAATCAGGTTTTTTCCGAGGGCTGGACTAAGGTCAGCGACCGGGCGGCGTAAACTCTGCGCGCAACAGTCCACACAAAAGCATAAAAATTTTCAATGCTTTCTTGCTTATGTACGGCTGATATTACGGCGAGAATGATATCCGAGCATAGATCCTCCGCCTCATAAGAAGCGTTTCTTGATAAATCTTATCAAGAAACGCTTTGTCACCGATCAGCTTTAGTATTTCGTTTGTTTTCATTTCGCACCTTAAATTTCATAATGATCATTACGCCTATATAGTCGGAATTTTTTGAGGTTGCTTAGGTATAAAGCTGCATTTTATTTATAAATAATATCGCCTTGGCATTCCACATTGCCCTTAATTTCCCGGCAATGAAACCCTTAGACTAAGAAAAACAGCATAAACACTGTGTTTTTCGATGGTTTCGACCGCCAAAATCGTAAGCCATAAGCCAAACTTAAGCCAATGCATGTTTTTGTGCAAAAAATGACGGTTTTAAGTGGGCAAGGCAAGAGCAAAAGTTCCAAAAATTACAAGCCATTTACACTTGAAACCGAGTGTAAATGGCTTAATTCTTTTGGAGGCTACTCTATGAAAATTCGGCTACTTGGCTTTGCCAATCGGCTTTGAAATTCAAAGACGGGACTGTTAATTCGCTTTCCGTCTGCCAACAGTACCAAAGGCATTGGCGGAAGCGGCGATATTTTCGCTTAGTATATCGCAGACCTTGTCCGACTTAATGTCGTCTACGTATTTTGCGTGTGATAAAAACAGTATTCAGTTGTAACTCTCCTATGAGAGTATTTTGTTATACTTCATATAACATATGTTTGTCAATACTTTTTGAATATTTTTTCGGCGGTGGGGAATACTAATTTATTTGTGCGTTTTTTGACACAAAAAACCCGCAAGGTTTTGGAAGCCTTGCAGGGTTTTGGAGCAATCATTTCTTTTTTTCAGAAAGTTGCCGGTCGATTTCTTGTGCTGCCGAAGGATTGAGTTTCCTGATATAAGCCAGTGTTCTCTTAGTAGGCAAAGCATTGAAAGTATTTATCGCCACATTCATATATCCGGTATCCTTGCGGATTGCTTCGACAATATGATGTCTTCTGCAATAGCCTTTGAGGTGTGCCAACGGATACAAACTTCCCAACCAGAGCAAAACAAAGCAACACCCAAGAATAGGAAGTATCGCTTCCATATCAATATCGCCCAATCGACCGCCTACAACGAATGCTATGGTTATACCGATAAATTTTCCGAGAAAACCAGAAAGACCTTGACTTTTGAAAAGTCTAACCAAAAAGTTTGGTTTATATTTCTTGAGCAGTGCGATTGCTTCTTCACTTGATATTGCACCGTTAGACAGTTTTGTGCCACCGGAATTGCTGTTAGCAGGGGATGAAGTTATTGGGCAACCGCAGTGCACACAGTTCGTTGCTTTATCCGATATTTCTTTTCCACATTCAGAACATTTTATTAAAGACATCTACCCACCTCCGACGATTAATTAAACTCTATAGTCGTTGACCAATCGCTAAATTGTGAACCGTAGATATCCCAAGCATCACTAAAGCAATAGAACGCTACACGAATATAGTTAGTTTCATTTTCTCGCACGGCTGTGTATAACTTATAAATGTCACCGTCGCCCATATCCTTGACATATGTAAAGTAGTAGTTACCATCATCATCTTGTCCTACGGTAGCTTCATTTGCTTTAGCACTTGCAGAAGTATAATCAGCAATGGTGGAATCAGGATAGTCGCTCTTTGGCTCAACATTAGCGATGATCGCCCATTCTTGATTTGCACTAAGACCATAAAAGTCGTTCTGTTCACTTTCTTGAGCTTCCAATCCCATATCCGCAGGGATAACAACGGTAGCACCGGTATCGCCCAAAGGAATTGCAATGTCTTCATCGTTTGCATCCTCTTGTGATTCGTTTCCGTTATCGCTGTCACTTGCATTGTCATATCCGAACTCTATCGTGGTTGACCAATTGAGAAATTGATCACGATAGGTATCCCAAGCATCCTCAGAGCAATAGAATGCTACACGGATATATTCATTTTCATTTTCTCGCACGGCTGTGTAGTACTTATAAATATCACCGTCGCCCATATCCTTGACATATGTAAAGTAGTAGTTACCATCATCATCTTGTCCTACGGTAGCTTCATTTGCTTTAGCACTTGCAGAAGTATAATCAGCAATGGTGGAATCAGGATAGTCGCTCTTTGGCTCAACATTAGCGATGATCGCCCATTCTTGATTTGCACTAAGACCATAAAAGTCGTTCTGTTCACTTTCTTGAGCTTCAAATCCCATATTGGCCGGGATAACGACTGTAGCACCGGTATCACCAAAAGTGATTATGACATCCTCATCATTCTGCCCACCCATGTTGCCACAAGCAGTTAATGCAAACAGCATACACAATGCCAAAAATAGTGTGGTTAATCTTTTCATTCTCATTTCCTCCATAAAATAAAAAAGTGTGTGCAACCGAAGCCGCACACACCGAAAAACGCAAACTCCGATTGTTGTCACACTAATCTAATCAGAACAGGTATCGCACCGTACATCCATCATAAGGAATTTGAATTTTTGCCAAATTCATAGATAGATGTACAAAATGGTATAGTACCCCCATGGAAAAAGGATACCTGTTCCTTCTGATTATTTAGATTTATGTGACGGGAGATATTATACTGCTTTTTCGCTGAAATTTCAATGATTTTTCAAGATTTCACTTGTTGATAAGCAGAAAATGTTTAGAGCAAAATACAGATGTGGAAATTTTTGGGGTGAAAAAACCTTGTTTTAAGCCATTTTCAAAACACACAACTTGAGGGGCAAGGTGTTTGTACCTTACCCCCTCGATTTTGCATTTGGTAGCGTGATAGTCTTATTTAGCGAACATTATCACACGAAGATTACCTCTGCATTAACAATTTCTGTGGCTCGGCTGCGGATGTTATTTGTGCGAGCAATCCATTCCATTTGATTATCCGCTTTGAGTTGTTCGGTCACGCCTTCACGCTCTGCCATCTGTTTTACAAGCCGAAAAAACATATCCTCAGCTTGCTTATCAATGTCAGCGAGGTATCCGTTTAACTTACCACTTGTCAGCAGATTAGTGTATTGCACCTTGTGGTATTGCTTGATGTATCGTAGGTGTCGCTGTCCCCATACACCGATTTCAATTTGTTCCTCATCGGGAAGTGCGAGGCAAGGAATAAAATAATCACCCTGCTGTTCGTATGTACCGCCCATCTGCTCAAATATTGTCTTTGCCATAATCTTAAACCTCCGTCATCTTTATTTTGAATTTCTTAATAGGTGCGTGTGCAATTTTGATAATGAGTTCATCTACTGCATCGGTATATCTTCCGTCTGCTATTAGTTTGTTTAGCAAATTGTTCAAACTGTCGATTATAACGCTGTACTCATAATCATCAATCGCTAAGTAGTATTTTTTCTTTCGCATACGCTCAACCTCCTTTGTACCTAGATTGTAGCAAGAGATTATCAAGATGACGAATGTGCGATTTTATTTTTAGACATAAAAAGACAGCGTAAAAAGCATTTCTGCCTTCTACGCTGTCTTTTCGCCTTTGTACCGCCCATAAAGTTGTATTTCGATGTATTTTCAAATTACTTCCTTATGTGGCGTTAGCATTTATAGCCCCTTTTTACTTTTACTTAATTTCAGTTTTCCAAAGTCCGTGGAGGTTGCAGTAAGCATAAACTGCAACAGGCTTATCTTCGCCGGTGCAAAAAGTAGCTTCCGGTGTATCGCCAGGTTTAAAGGCTCTCCGCTGACCTCCGTTCTCAGTTTCAAGGTAAATCCACTGAATATAATGCTCCTCGGTCATGGGGTGGGTTGTTTCGCCGACTCTTACATAAATGGAACCGTCTTCTTTATGAACATAAGGCAAGTGCTTTTCTCTCGCCGCTTCGGTGGTGTTAGGAACCAGCGCCTCCATCTTCTGTCCGCAGCACATCATAGGGACGCCTGCATCGTGAATAAGACCGATCAAATTACCGCAATGGCGGCAAATATAAAACTTTTCTTTCATTTTTCATTCACCTTAATAATTTTCTTTACGAACTTCAAAATAGGCCTGCGGATGCTTACATACAGGGCAGATTTCGGGAGCCGTAGTACCAACAACGATATGTCCGCAATTGCGGCATTCCCAAACTGTTACACCGGACTTTTTAAATACTGCTTTGGTTTCAACATTTTTAAGAAGAGCACGGTATCTTTCCTCATGTGCTTTCTCAATAGCGGCAACACCACGGAACTGCTCAGCCAAATCGTGAAAGCCTTCTTCATCTGCTTCTCTTGCCATACGATCATACATATCAGTCCACTCAGCATTTTCGCCTTCCGCTGCATGGAGCAGGTTTTCGGCAGTGTCACCAAGCTCGCCGAGAGCCTTAAACCACAGTTTCGCATGTTCCTTTTCATTTTCGGCAGTCTGCAAGAAAAGTGCTGCAATTTGCTCGAAGCCTGCCTTCTTTGCAACAGAAGCAAAATATGTATACTTGTTTCTTGCCTGCGATTCGCCTGCAAATGCTTCCCAAAGGTTCTTTTCGGTCTTGGTACCGGCATAGGGATTCTTGGATTCTTCCTCAAGCTTTACGAATTTTTCTTTCGGCTGTTTGCAGACAGGACAGGTTTCGGGAGGAGTATCTCCCTCGTGAATATAACCGCATACGGTGCATTTCCATTTTGCCATTTTCGTTTCCTCTTTCTTTTCTATATTTTCATTGAAATTAATGTTATGAAGCAATGCTTCCACCACATCCGCCGGAATATCGGGATAGTATTTTATCTGCTCTAAAAATTCTTTTGTGTTAGCGCTTTGTGGAAGCATAAAGCCTGCTTCCCGGCAGAGGTCTTCTGCCATAAGTCGAGACGATTTTGCTACCGCCTTAGAAAGTGTATCGGGCAGCTGGGAAGCTATGTTTTCAGCCTGCGCTTTGCTTTGAACGAGAGCACGCAGCGCCTCGACTACTTTATCTGTTTTAGGCTGCTGCGGGGGCAATTCCTTCGGCATCATTGAAATAGCACCTGAAGGACATGCCCCGGCACATACGCCGCAGCCGATACACTTATTTGGGTCAATGATGCTGTCTTCTGTATCCGTAGCGCCGGTAGGGCAAACATAAAGGCAAAGACAGTCTTTTGTGCAAAGCCTTAAATTTCTTACTGCATATTTATCTGCCATTATCTTGCACCTCCTTCTATTTTTTCAAACTTCCACGCAGGGACTTTGCATACCGGACAAAGCGCAGGCGGTGCATCGCCAACGAATACAAATCCGCAGACTGTGCATACATACACACCTGTGTTTTCAAGCATCTTGTTACCCTCAGCCTCATATCGGGTGAGAAGTGACTGCAACATTCTCGTTACCTTTTCTGCCCACACCTGACAGCGAAGTGCGCCACGGTCATGCTGCTCTTGTGCAGTTGATTTTCCGTAAGGAAATCCTACCGAAATATCATGATTAATCAATTCAAGCAGTGTCTCTGTGCCGGCATTGCTGACAGACTCTGCTTTTTGATGGAAGAATTCTGCGAGTTTTCTAAAGCTCTCGGATTCTTCGGGCATATACTGCTTTTCGCACCCACGGGCCAGATTGGAGCAAATGATGCTCATCTCCATTGGGGATAATTCTTTTTCCGTATGCGGCTTTTCAAGGATTTCTTCTGCTTTAGCAGTTTCCACTTTCAGCACAAAAGCGTCCTTACCTGCACCGCAAAGCGGACACTTGAAATCATCGGGCAATTCGCCTTCGGTTTCATGGATATATCCGCAGACTGTACATATATATTGCTTCATATTTCCGCCTCCTTTAATTAAATAATAGCATATTTCAGATTACAATTCTGTGATGTTATCACATTTTTCAATGATTCCCGCAATGTCCGTGACCGCAGCCGTGGTCGCCGCAGATATGGGTTTCCCCGCCGTGTTCATGATCGTGGTGTTCACAATGCACATCGGGATTGAAAGCAAGATTGCCGGCAACAAAAGCATTTACCGCTTCATCGGCATTACCGCTGACACCGCCGTAGAGCTTTATTCCGTTTTCTGCCAGCGCCATTTGTGCGCCGCCGCCAATACCGCCGCAAATAAGTACATCTGCTTTTACAGCGGAAAGTACGCCGGCCAATGCACCGTGGCCGGAGCCGTTGGTATCTATAAGCTCTGTTTTAATGATCTTTCCGTCTTCAATATCGTACAATTTGAATTGCTCGGTGTGACCGAAATGTTGAAAGATGTTTCCGTTTTCGTAAGTTACTGCGATTCTCATAATATTTGTTCCTTTTTCTGTTTTGAATTCTTTTTGAATTTGCCGTTTGATGCAGTCTTTTTTATAGCAAAAGTCTGTACTGCCGCTACAAAGCCGAAACTCGCCGCCCTCAATTTTCAGTGCGAAGCCAAGCACAAGTGCGTCTGCTATCTTTTTCCTTGCGGTTTCATAGATTTTCTGTGCGGTTGTTCTGCCTATGCCGAGTTGTGCCCCACATTCTTCTTGGCTTAAGCTTTCTTTGTCAATCAGCCGTATGGTTTCAAGCTCATCAATTGTCAAAACAATCGGTTCCCCGCTCACTGCTCCCGTTGGAGAAAATTCAAGAACTTCAGGGAAATAACACACTCGGCGACACTTGGTCGGTCTTGGCATTTTATCACCTCACTATATATTATAGTGCTGTTTCGGGCATATGTCAATAGCATTATTGACATATGCCCGAAATTATGCTATACTAAAAATATGAAAAAAGGAGACACGGCTTATGAATTACTTAACATACTTACCAGTATTTGATAAACTGACGAAATCACAGCAAGACACGCTTACAAGCTCGGCTTTTGTTCGTAAATTCAGTAAAGGTGATCTTTTGCATAACGGTTCGCAAAATTGTACGGGACTGCTCCTTGTGCTCTCCGGTCAGATTCGTGCGTTTACCATATCCGACGATGGCAGAGAAATTACGATGTACCGCCTTTTTGAACGTGATATTTGCCTTTTCTCTGCATCCTGCATCATGAACAGCATTCAGTTTGATATTACCCTTACTGCTGAAAAGGAAACTAAAGTTTTAGTCATCCCGTCAGAAGTTTACAAAAGCATTATGGATGTTTCCGCACCGCTTGCCAATTACACAAACGAAGTTATGGCAAGTCGCTTTTCGGATGTGATGTGGCTTATTGATCAAATTATGTGGAAGAGTTTTGACCGTCGCCTTGCGGACTTTCTGCTGAACGAAGCCAACATTGAAGACTCAAATACTTTAAAGATCACTCATGAGGAAATCGGAAATCATTTAGGAAATCCTCGGGAGGTTGTGACGCGTATGCTCAAGTATTTCGTCGGCGAGGGTGCGGTCAAATTGTCCCGAGGTACAGTTGAGATTATTGATGAAGACATACTTGCAAAAATAGCGGGGAGATAGGTTATGGAGCTTGTTTTGCTTACCGCACTCGGTGTGGGCGGTGCGACTGTTTTCGGTGCACTGATCGGTTTTATTTTCAAAAAGATATCCCATAGATTCTCGAATATTGTATTATCCTTTGCTGCAGGCGTGATGCTTGCGGCGGCTGTGCTTGGCCTGATTATTCCGTCTCTTGAATACGGCGGGAAATTCGGGATTCTTATTACGGTTGCAGGTATTTTTGCCGGTGCGGTTTGCCTCAATATTATCGACAAATTGGTGCCGCATTTACATAAATTCGTGGGAGACGAAGCAGAATCTCATAACAATGCAAACTTGAGCCGTGTACTTCTGTTCGTCTTGGCGATTGCCATACATAATTTGCCCGAGGGAATAGCCGCCGGTGTAGGCTTTGGCTCGGGAGATACGACGCAGGCGCTGATTATTGCCGGCGGTATTGCTTTGCAGAACATTCCCGAAGGAATGGTGATCATTGCGCCTATGCTTGCCGCAGGTATCAGCCCTCGAAAGACCTTCATTCTTGCCATGATCACGGGACTCGTCGAGGTCGTGGGCACGCTAATCGGCTATTTTGCCGTCAGTATTTCCACGGCAGTTTTGCCCTTTGCCCTTGCTTTTGCCGGAGGAACGATGCTTTATGTCATCAGCGACGAAATGATACCCGAAACACATTCGCACGGAAGTGAGCGAGGCGCCACTTATGCTTTGCTTGTGGGCTTTTGTGTCATGCTTGTTGTAGATGTTTTGTTTGGATAGAAGAAAAGCGCCGAGATTTCCATGACGGATTTCCGGGCGCTTTTTCTTTTGTTTTTTTTGCTAATTATCCATTCCGCAAGGGGTGGATTTTTTATTTAACGCTTTATCATTACGGACTGCATCATAGAATCGGAAACCACCTGCAAAGTTATAGGCATCAAAACCGTTACCCATTAGAATTCTGCTTGCGATATAGCTTCTCAATCCACTTTGGCAGATAACATACACAGGCTTGCTCCTGTCCAGCTCACCTATACGTTCACGCAGTTCATCAACGGGAATATTGATAAATCCCTTCACATGACCCATGCTGTACTCCATTGGTGTACGTGTATCAAGAAGTGTTATGCTGCCGTCACGGGGAAGTGTTTCATCTTCCTCATAATACCATTGCTTTACAATGCCGTTTTTCATATTTTCTATGATATAGCCTGCCATATTCACAGGGTCCTTTGCGGAGGAATACGGCGGAGCATAGGCAAGGTCAAGTTCTGTAAGTTCATATGCTTTTATTCCGGCACGGATAGCGGTTGCAAGCACATCAATCCTCTTGTCGACACCGTCAAAGCCTACAATTTGTGCACCTAAAATGCGGTAGCTTTCTTTTTCAAACAGCACTTTCATAGTCATCATTTTACCGCCGGGATAATATCCTGCGTGACTCATCGGCGAAAGAATGACTTTGTCTGTAGCAATACCAAGGGACTTTGCGGTTTTTTCGTTAATACCCGTAGCAGCGGCAGTCATGTCAAATATTTTGATGACGGATGAGCCCTGCCCGCCGGTATAATGGCTGTCACCGCCGCAGATATTATCGGCGGCAATTCTACCCTGCTTGTTTGCAGGTCCGGCAAGAGAGATGAGTGTGTCTGTATCCGTTACAAAATTTTTGATCTGCACCGCATCTCCAACCGCATAAATGTCAGGTATAGATGTTTCCATTTTGTCATTGACCACAATACTGCTTTTTATTCCGAGTTCCAAACCCGCTTCTTTCGCAAGTGTGGTTTCGGGAGCGACGCCGATTGCCATTACAACCATATCGGTATTAAGTGTCGGAGCGTTTTTGAGTTTCACATCAATACCGCCATCGGTATCGGCAAAACCTTCAACCATAGTATCAAGCATTAGATGGATACTGTTTTTGCGGATTTCAGCATGAATAAACGATGCCATATCCCTGTCAAACGGAGCCATAAGCTGATCCGCCGCTTCCACGAGCGTTACATCTATTCCGAGTTCACGCAGATTTTCCGCAACTTCGATTCCGATAAATCCTCCACCGACAACAACTGCCGATTTCGGATGGTGCTCATCCGTATATTTCTTGAGTCTAAGCGTATCCTCAACAGCGCGCAGGGCAAATATCTTATCGCTGTCAATACCGTCAAACCCCGGCTTTATTGGCTTAGCACCGGGTGAGAGCACGAGCTTGTCATAACTCTCGGTAAGGATTTTACCATTTTCAAGATTTTTTACAGTAACGGTTTTGCTGTCAGGATGAATTGCCGTAGCTTCATGATGAACATTCATCTTAACTCTAAAACGCCTCCAAAAGCTTTCAGGCGTCTGCAAGGTTAGATCATTTTCATCTTCAATGGTGCCGCCGATGTAGTACGGCAGACCACAGTTAGCGTATGAGATAAATCCTGAACGCTCAAAAACAACGATTTCCGCTTGTTCGTCAAGCCTGCGTATTCTCGCCGCCGCAGTAGCGCCGCCTGCAACACCGCCTATAATTACAACCTTCATTTATTTTACCACCTTTCCACGATAGCTGCTGATGCCACCGATATTTTTTACATTTGTGTAACCCATTTGCTTCAAATAGGATACAGCTTGTCCGCTTCTACCACCGCTTAAACAATGCACATAAAGCGGTGTGCTTTTGTCCTTGACGATATTCTCAACGGAAGAAATTCTATCAAGAGGTATGTTGACGCTTCCGTCAATGTGCCCGTCACGGTATTCCTCTGCCGTCCTAACGTCAAGCAATACGGCGCCGTCGTTTGTTTCGTATTCCGCAACACCGGTGTTGATGTCGGCGGTGTTGCGGAAGAAATTAAACAGTCCCATCTTTTTTCTCCTTACAGCATTGCTTCAATTTGCTCTTTCGGTCTGTAGCCCACGACCTGATTCTCGAGCTTTCCGTTTTTGATCACAGCAAGCATCGGGATGCTCATTACCTGAAACTGTGCCGCAAGCTCCGGCTGTTCGTCCACATTTATTTTACCGACCTTAACATCGCTTCGCTCATTTGCGATTTCCGATACGATCGGACCCACCATACGGCAAGGGCCGCACCAATCGGCATAGAAATCGAGAAGTACAGGTTTATTGGAATTCAAAACTTCGCTTGCAAAATTTTCTTTATTAATTTTAATGACAGACATCTTCGTGTCCTCCTTTGTTTTATTGTGTCTTTATTTTAACCGATTTGAAATCAGAGTTATGTGATGTTATCACTTACCTCTTTTTCTGTTCCTTAATTTGCTTAATATAGTGTAAATACAAATGAGTTGGTTAATTAAAAATCAAATTTGCTTTGAATGACATATCAGCAGATATCCCTTCCTTTGCTGTTATATGCCGCATAATTTTGTCCTTCTTAAAAATAAATTTAACATAATATGGCAGGCTATACAACAGCGAGTTTTCATTCAATCTACAATTATCCTTATCTGACTATTAAAGTGAAATCGTATTTATAAATAACACAAAACGGCAAAGAAATACGATTTGCTTTGCAAAGTCTTTTGATTTACAACGCAAAATGCTATCCGGCATTATTATCACCCCAACGAATTATATTATAAAACTCTTTACTTGTAAAGAGACGGTGATATGCCTCGCCGCGCTCGGCGTGACATTTTTGCTGACGCAAAAGTGATATTGTGCCGTTGGCACAGTAATATTATATTCGCGCGGACACTCGCGAAGCGAATATCACCCGACGAAGTCGAATATTACTGCACAGCAATACCATTCGCCGCACGGCGAATATAACTGAAAAAAGCGATTGCAAAATACAATCGCTTTTTTCATGGCATTCGTGTCCGAAAAAGAACTGGTCAAAAACCGAGGATTTTTTCAAAAAACTTCAATAATTGTTGATATTATTTCTTCAACTTGTGATATGCCAAATAATCCTATAAGTATCATCAATATTGATGATAAAATAATCATTCCTTTTTTATTTCGTTTCTTCGATTGCGAAATAGCATTTATAAATTCAAAAATAATTTCTATAGTTAACAACACAAAAGCAAATAGTACGGGGAGTTTCTGATTTAAGGTATCCACTAAAATATAAAGATAACGTGTATCAATTTCAAATGGTGAAACCTTAATTTCAGGCACTAAAAACAAAAATGCAGGTATTGTTTAAATCAATAATAAATTACAAATATAAAAAGTTGCGCCGCTATATGTCATTTTATTAAAATCAGTTTTAGATCGTTTGACACCACGTTGAAATCCTGACGATTTTGGCAGTAAAATTTTTGCAATTTCTTTGTTTTGCAAAACAAAATATTTGCCTTTATTATATTTGCCATCATATCCAGATATATCTCTTGCAAGTAACAATGTTCCGATTAGTATGAAAACGATCATATACATATCATCACCGCCTTGGGTTATTTATTATTTTCTTTTGCCGTGTTAATGGAAGCAATTAAAATTCGCTTTATTTCTAAACAATCGTCGAGCAGTGATTCACTCATCTTATCATCAATATATTCAGACATATTGAGTAATTTATCCAATATTCAGTTTCAGCGGTTTCTTTTAAGGCAATATGCATTTTAGAAAAAATCGGCAGGACTTTGCCCGTAATTTGCTTCATTTATGTTCGCACCAATACTTGTTCCGCTACGAACTACCTGTTTAGCTATTATTAAACCTTTTTTATTTTTAACCAAAAAAAATCATGCAGTTTAACAATTCTTGCTGCAAAAGCAATTGATTTATCAATTAAGATATTTTCTTTCATTTGATCACTTTCTTTAATGGATTATAACATAAATTTTAAATATAGTCAAAAATTATTCATTATTCATCAGCGTAAGCGACTTCATTTTTCATTATTCATTCGAAAATCCGTTCCCTGTTAATGAATAATGAATGATGAAAAATGAATAGTGAAAAATACAAACGAAAATCCGTCCACTTTCGTGAACGGATTTTCGTTTGTCATTCGTGTCCGAAAAAGAACTGGTCTAAAAACCCGATTTTCTTTATAAATTATGTTTCTTTATATATTTCATCGCCATGTTTGTCTAATTCAGCATTTTCTTCACAATAAAAATTACATTCATAAAACAATGCTTTCTTTAACGCCTCTAAACTATCATAAACATTCACACCACTTAAGGTTTCCCAATTACCAGTATGTTCATTATAATTTTGCATATATAACATAAACCGGTCATTTTGTTTCAAAATTAAGGCTCGTTCAGTATTTGAAAAATCAAACCAAACATAATCATAATCGCCAGGTTTAATTCCTAGATATTTATCGGTTTCCCATTGCTCAGTAATTTTCGCATTCCGCTTTTTGCTAATCTTGCACGCTAAAATGGCGAATAAAAACATCGTACCAGCCATTATTAATTCTTCAACTAAAAATATAGCAAGTAACTGCCAATCACGTTGCACAAATTCGGATAACGGTTTATCCCCTGTCCAACCGTCTGTTCTATAAATGTTGCCAATAAGCAAAATGGAACAAATCAAAACAATAATCAAATAAACCCAATATCGTTTAGGGAACGGAAATCGCTTATTCATCTCATCACCGACCTCTAGGTGTATTATAACATAAAAGCGGCAAAGTCGCAATACTGAAACTTGCTTTTTCAGTGGTTCCGGACGGTTCCATGTGACATTGAGAGTTTTTGCTCATGTCATCTATCATACTTGAAAGAAATGCTCCTCAACAGCAGCGCAGATATAGTGATAAATCGGAAGATGCAATTCTTGGATCTTAAAGGTTTCGGTTTCGGGAGCGCATATGCAGATGTCGGCGGTTTCTTTAAGCTTGCCGCCCTTTTTGCCTGTAAGCCCGATAACCTTTATTCCGAGCGCTTTTGCAACTTTAACAGCACCGAAAACATTTTTTGAATTACCCGAAGTGCTTATTCCTATAAGTATATCGTTTTCTTTTGCTAAGGACATAAGCGGCTGTGCATAAACAAGCTCGGGATCGACATCGTTGCAGAAAGCGGAGTTAAGAGCGTTAATTGACGGAATAGCAACTGCGGGAAGTCCGCACTGCAATTTGCTCAAAAGCTCATCGTCAACCAAATCGCACTTACTTTTCATTTCTGCTTTTTTACTGTCATTAAGCGGTCTTTTCTTTAAAAAGCCCTTCATCATCTCGCCGACTATATGCTCGCAGTCGGCACAGCTTCCGCCGTTTCCGCAAAGGAGTAATTTCCCGCCATTTTCGTAACACTCTATAATAGCTTTTGCGGCTTTTTCAATATCCTCTTTACATTCGCAAAGGGACGAATAACGGTTTAACAGTTCATTTATCATAACACTCTCTCCTCACAGTAATGCTGCAGCCACAGCTGCATAATCTCCGATTTTCTCGCCCAACTCAGCGGGAACTACCCGACAGCAATTTGCCGACAGATTTAACGCCTCTTTTTCAATCATCTTTTTTGCAGGCTCCCACAGTAAATTTCTGCTTCTCGCAAAAATACTGCCTATTACTATAACCTCGGGATTAAGCAAATCAATTACAATCGATAATCCCTTGCCAAGATATTCGCCGCATAAGCGGTAAACCTCAAGAGCGGTTTCATCTCCTGCATCGGCGGCATCGGCTACCGTTTTTGCCGTAACATCTGCCGTGGTCATACCCTTTTTAAAATACATAGGATATTCGCCGCTTTGTGCCTTTTCAAGCGCTTTCATATATCCTAACTGGGCAAGTCCGCCTCCGCTGCAAAAGCCCTCAAAAGAACCCGTCTTGCCAAAGCCTACGGGGCCGAATTTATCAAGGCGAATGTGGCCAAGCTCTCCCGCATTGTCGTTAGTGCCCGAATAGAGCTTCCCGTCAAGTATTAAGCCTGCGCCAAGACCCGTACCAAAAGTCATAAATACAACATTCCTGCATCCCCTGCCCGCACCGAATTTCCATTCGGCGACAGCGCAAGCATTCGCATCGTTCTGCAGGTGTGCGGGGACTCCGTAATGCGCCTCAAGCTGCTTTACAATCTCTACATTATCCCATCCCGGAAGATTCGGCGGACTCATAATAACCCCTTTTTTAGAATCAAGCGGACCTCCGCAGGAAATACCTATAGCTTCGGGCTTGCCGTCCAAAATCTTGTCAGCCATAGCTATTAGTTTATCAATAATTTGGATTGGAGTAAGCGAATGGTCGGTCTGGCATTTATCCTTTTTCAAAAGCTCAATCTCTTTACCGTCCCAATTTGCAGTCATAACGGCACACTTTGTACCGCCGATATCAAAGCCTAAAATTTTCATATTTACCACCTTACAGCCCGTATTTTTGCATAAGCAGCTTATATTTTTCAAGATCAAACGGAGGATATCCGCAAAGGTAATGGTTAAATCCCTCTTCGACGCCCATATTCCATTTCATTATCAAAAACTTGTGGTCGGAATAGTATATCGGCATACGGGTAAGCAATTTGCTTTGATTAGCACCGACCTCAAAACCGCTTTCAAAAAGAATTTCATCGGTTTCGGCGTCTATAACGGTAAAGGTGCCGCTTTTACCCTCTAAGGTATCGTTGCAGGCGTAAATCGGCAGCGTCCAGTCGGATATTTCTCCCGCCGCTATTACAAACGGAGCTTGAGAACGCTTAATATAACCATAAGCTATCTTCTTATCGTAGTAATAGTCTACTACCGCATCGGACATCTGCGGCCAACCGTCAATTAAATTCCACCAAATAACGCCGGTCTTATGCGGTCTGTCAACGCGTATACGTTCTATAAAGTACTTCTTTGCCTCTGCCTGAGAAATCTGTGATGCGATTATAAAGTCTTCGGGCTTTTCCGGTACTTCACCGAAAAGCTGTTTAACCTGCTTTTCCATCTGCATTACTCGTGCATTGTTGCCGCTTTGGTCGCTTGAATGTAATATCCACTCCGAATTATTACTATACGGCCAAACCTTTTCGGGGGTCAAGTACTTTTTAAGTGTCTCAAGTGAAGGACAACCGAAATATCCGGTCTCACTTACAAAGTGCGACTTATTCTGCTTGTAAAAATCGCTCTTATAATAGTCACGCGGTCCCCACAAATGGTCTTCGGGAAGCTCTGTAGGATACTTAGGTGTTCCCTTTCGTGAATTTTCATATGCCGTAGTAGAAATAAAGGGTGAGCTTGCAAGATACGGTCTTCCAAAGTCATTTAAGCGTACGGCAGTCGGCAAAACTTCGCGTGTAAGCGAGTTCTTGTTGGGATCGTAAACCGATAAAAGAAGCTGGTCAACTTCATTGTCACCCGACCATAGAATGATTGAAGGATGATTTCTAAGCTTGCGAACCACCTTTTCCGCCTCGTCAAACAACTGCTTTTTGAAGCTTTCGGTCTCCGGATACAGACGGCAAGCCATTGCGAAATCCTGCCAAATCATTATTCCGTTTCTGTCGCAGAAATTGAAAAATTCGTGGTCCTCGTAAACATTACCGCCCCAACAACGCAGTATATTACAGCCAATATCCTTTACTAATTCAAGTGCTCTTTCATAACGCTGTGCGTCCCGTGAATGGAATGCGTCCATAGGAACCCAGTTAGAGCCTTTGCACATAATTTCGATGTTGTTTATAAGGAAACGGAATTGACCGTTTTCGCCATTGGTTATATCTGTTCTCTCAAGCTTAACGGTGCGAAGTCCGAAAGATGTCTTTTCCTCATGAACAAGCTGACCGTCCTTGTATATCTGTGCGGTTACATCATATACATTTGGCTCGCCGTAGCCGTAGGGCCACCAAAGTTTAGGGTTATTTATATTAACGGTTTTTCTGGAAATTTTTGCGCCGTTTACAGGAAAACGAACTTCAAATCCGCTGTCATCACCGCATCTGCCCTTAAACGAAAGCTCAACATTCTTAAAATCACTCCACTTGCAGTTAAGTTCATAGGCAATATCGCACTGGGTAAGATTTCTCGCCTTTACAAAGAGCTGAGAAAAATATATTTTATCCCTGACCTCAATTTTAACATCACGCCACAGTCCTGAGGTTACCGCTCTGGGCATAATGTCCCAGCCATAGCTGTGCGGAGGGCGTCTGAGAGAGGTTTCCACAGGTTTATCACCCCATGACATAACTGAAATTATGTCATATTCCGCATAATGTGCGGCGATAACAGCAGATTTAATATTGACCGCAACGGTGTTTTCCCCATCTTTTAAATATTTGCCGATTTCAAATTCGTGCTCGACAAGCATATTTTTGCTCTCGCCGATTTTTTGACCGTTTATGAAGTAGTCCGCTACGCAATCAACGCCCTCGAAAACTATGTAAACATTCTCTCGCTCTAAAGGTGCGGTAAAGGTTCGTTCATACTGCCATTCCCAGTCTTCAAACTTCTCGGTTTCCTTAATATTCTCCCCTAAATACAAATCCTCGGGAAGATACCCCTCCCTTGATAAATCAAGCTGTACGCATCCCGGCACCTCTGCCTTTAGCACCAGAGGTTCATCCTCGCTCTCTTGCTGCTTGCCCGAAAGTCTCCATTCTCCGTTAAGATTTATCGTTTTCATATATTTCTCCTTTCCTGTGCTGACACAAGATCATAGCTATTCCGTTTTCAAAGAAAACAGGAAGCTCCTTAAGGGTTTTGCTTACTTCTTTATTATACTATAAGGCAGCATTATAATGTCGCAATTATTTTGCATATAATCTTAATATTTTTGGATTATCGTTGAATATCAAAAATATTGTGGTATAATAACTTTAAACCGACGGCGGTGGAACGCCGCCGAAATGCCAAAGTCATTTGAAAACTTGCGTTTTCGTTTAAAAACATTGAATCATTAAATCCGTCGCACTGCGGTGCGACAAACGGCTTTGCCGTTTCTAAGGCTATCGCATTCGGATTTATGATATAATCTATTATAGTAAATAATATCTAAAAGAAAGGAGCAACAGAAGCATGGACAATAAACAAATACACCGATATATGCTGAATGACCGATTTGATTTATCCGTTTCACATCGGGAAATCAACGAATCATACGCACTTCATTGGCATAACTACATTGAACTGGAACTGATTACATCCGGATGCGGATATCAAATCTTAAACGGACAACATATCGACCTTTCCAGAGGTTGCCTTTCCTTGCTTCGCCCTACTGACTTTCATCAGGTCGATCCGGTAAAGAATCTCCAACTTTTGAATATGTCTATAGACGATTCGCTGATTCCGCTGAATATGATCAGTAAGATTACCGCCCCGCAATTTTTGTTTTTTTCTTTAGAAGAAGAGGAAATTAAACCTTTGGAGCAATTATTACTCCTTAGCTTACAGGAAATCTCCTCCACTATCCCGGATCGACAATATTTAAAGCATTTGCTGATGTGTATCTTTTTACGCATCTTTCGTCTCATACCTGATAGTCCTAATCCCGTCTCAAAAATTGAACGCCCTATACAGAATTCTCTTCAATATTTACATGTACACTTTCGGGAAAATCCCCAACTGAGTGATGTAGCAAGGATCGCCCATTACAACACCAGCTATTTCAGCAGCGCATTTCATAGAGAAACTGGTATGATTTATTCTGAATATTTGAATATGCTGAAGATCAACTATGCCAAGGAACTGCTCCTTGCCACAGACCTAAAGATCAACGATCTGTACTATAAATGCGGCTTTAGATCCCATTCCAACTTTCTAAGATTATTTCATGAACAGACCGGTCTTACTCCAACGCAATTTCGGAAATCTGCCATCAAATAGGGCGAAAAACAGACGGTTCGAAACCGGAATTTTTTTTACGCTCTGAAATTATTACCACAATCGTGGCAGTAATAAATCCTTCTTCTATTAGAGAACCATCTCTTTGCCTGCCAAATATGTCCCTTTCCTGCTGCTTTTTGTTCGATTGACATGCACCAATCACAACAAAAGAAAACTATCATACCAATCCTTCGGATTGGATAAAAATAAAGGAACTGTCGAAACAGTTCCTTTATTTTTTGGGTAATTTGAACCTAATGGCACGAATTAAATGTGCCTGAAAACTGAGGATTTTCTTGATTTTTGCATATTGTTAACGCGTTACCATCCATGAGTGTTGGCGTTTCCAGTAAGCATAGATACCTTAGCCAAACTAACGCTTCCCATGCCAGATATACTTGCTTGAATTTTATCGCCTGGTTTTACAACGATAGATGGATGTCCAAAATATCCTTTTAATGATATTTGAATTGTAGTTTCTTTCTTGACATAAAATTCTACAGTTGTTCCACTCTTCCCAGTTACCTCTTCATTGTCATATTTAACAACAAAAGTTCTTTGAAAGCCACTTAGTGAGGGAACATTAACCATTACGGGTTCTAATGGTTTTTCTTTAAGAACAAAGCCACAGTGAATACATGATTCAGCTGAATCAGATACTCCTTGTCCACATTCCGGACATTTAATCAAAGCCATTCTTACTACCTCCTTAATTATATTAACCGATATTGGTTAATATAATTATATACCATAATCGGTTAATATGTCAATAGGAGGATTTAAAAATTATGATTTCTTATGATAGATTATGGGAAACAATGAAAGAAAAAGGTATATCTCAATATACACTTATTAAAAAACACAATATAAGCCCCGCACAAATAACTCGATTAAAGCGAAATGAAAGTGTTAGTACTCATACAATAGAAATGTTTTGTAAAATATTAAAATGCAATGTTGAAGACGTTATGCAATATATAGAAGATGAAATATAAAAAGCCGTGAAATTCACGGCTTTTATTTTTACTTATTCAATTTACTTTTTGCAGTATTTATTGAAGCAACCAACAACTTTTTAACTTCAATACATTTTTCTAAAATATCATTATTATCGTAATAACCGCTTTCAATTAAAAGTTCTAACCAATACTCACTTTCAGAACATTCTTTAAGTGCAATTTGAAGTTTGGCAATAAAATCAGCAGTACCGTGTCCGTAAAACGCCTCGCGTATATTTGCACCAACGCTTGTCCCGCTACGGATAAGCTGGTTTGTGAGAACACTTTCCTTTTTAGTTTGTTTTACATAGTTGCAAACCTTAATTATCTGTAAAGCAAATTCTTTAGATTTTATAATCAACGGACTATCTGCCATAATATTACCGCCTTTCCTGCCACAATTATACCACTATAAAACAAAAAGGGCAAGGCGGAGCCTTGCATTTATAATTAGTGCCGTAGGCACACCGAACTTATTACCTCTTACTTATTACTTTTTACTTCCCAAAGCCCCAAGGTCTTTTTGAGGTAAGAGTGAAGAGGTAATAGGTGAAAGTTGTATAGTAAAAAAGGACTGTTCAAAGAGTGAAAATGTTGGTAAAATATTTTCAGGAGAGTGAACAAAATGAAAAAGAAAGTGAATTACACTAAGGAGTTTAAAGTCAAGGCCTGTGAGTTGGTTTTAAAAGACGAAGTCAAGGTTAAAACCGTGGCCGACAAAATGGGCATAGGGCACATAATGCTTTATCGTTGGATAGACGAGTACAAAACCTATGGAGACGCAGCATTTGTGGGTAAAGGACATCTAAAACCGGAAGAGGCAAAACTGAAAAAACTGCAAAAAGAAAATGAGGAATTAAGGCAACAGGTAGAGATATTAAAAAAAGCAGCGGCATACTTTGCGAAAGAAAACAAAAACGCTTAGATTTTGCTAAAAAAGAGTTGTGTGAATATGACACCAACATAGTATGCCGAATGTTGCAGGTGTCAAAAAGCGGATATTACAGTCATAAGGTAGATAGTGTAAGTGAAAAAACAGCGGTAGAAAATACTGTAATTAACTGTTTTAAAAAACACAATAGAAATTACGGTAGAATACGGATACGAAAAGAATTGCTTAACGAAGGCATAGATATCAGTGAGTACCGCATAGCAAAAATACTGAAGAAATATGGATTGGTTGCAAAAAGCGGAAGAACAGGCAAACCAAAACAACCCAAACCGACAGAGGAACAATACATAGAAGAAAATCTAATAAAAGATAAATTTAGCGTAAAAGAGCCTAATTATCTTTGGTGTTCAGATATAACCGTGCTTAACTGTTACAGACAAAAGATATATGTATGTGGAGTAATAGATGTGGCTACAAGAAGGTTGGTAGGTTGGGATATAGCAAAGCATCAACGACAGGAAATCGTGCAAAATGCATTTAATATGGCAGTAGGTCGAAATCCCAACAGACCTAAAGGAGCCGTATATCATAGCGACAGAGGTTGTCAGTATACCGCAAAGAAAACTAAAGAACTGGTGGAACAAAACGGTTTTCGAAAAAGTATGTCTAGACCGGGAACACCAAGCGATAATCAACCCATAGAGAGTTTTTGGAAAACGCTCGAATGGGAGATGACTGATATCAGTCATCTCCCATTCGAGGAAGCTTCAAGAAAAATTGTTGAGTATATTGAATTATATTACAATTCAGTAAGATTACATTCGGGAATCAAGAGACCGCCGAAAATTTTGTGTAAAAGCTGAATAAGAGAAAGCCTTTCAGATAAG
>ERZ779894.338-NODE-338-length-54890-cov-13.299900_pt1 | contig 54890 bp, 56 predicted proteins | sample MGYA00511587_ERZ779894 | MGnify/ENA primary metagenome ERZ779894 (study PRJEB29588, sample SAMEA2160490) | human gut metagenome | biome: human gut; feature: human-associated habitat; material: faeces | place: Denmark | collected 2008/2010 ... | reverse complement strand
ATTTATTTAGGCTATATTTAATAATCTTTTATTAAACAAATATAAAACCTGTCAATACCATACAAAAAAAAACAGTACCGCTGCTATATAATAGCAGCGGTACTGTTTACTTCTTTATGCACTTTTTATTTCATCCTCTTAGGAACGGTAAAACCTGCTGATTTTAATACCTTGTTACTATACTCTATTACACTAGACCATATAGTAACGTCGTTCTGTGCTTGTATTTGTCCACAAAAACTATTGCACGAATTTTCAAGAACTACATTAGAGTTTGATGATAAAAAAGCATATCTTTTTCCATTAGCAAGTCCCCATGAACGTGCCATATCAATATCACCGTTAGCCATAATCATTAATAGTTCTTCACTATTTGTAGGATTTCCTGAATTACTACTATCCAGCTTTACAGACCCTTTAACAAAAATTCTAATATTACCCTGTAATGGAGTCCTTATTATCACATCACCGTTAAAAACCAACGTCAATGGTTCACCCGATGAAGGCCCGATAATACCATTGGTTAAATCTATACTGTTATTATTTTTCGGACAATTGATAAATAATACAGATCCCTGCCCACCTCGAATTTGATACTCCCATTTCTTATCTTGGTTCCACTCATCTTTATAAAAACCAATAGGCCAGTCGATATAAATCTGTTCTTTTGCACCTAAAATAAAAGGTTCATTGTTATTAACAGGTAAAACATCCAATGTCTTAATATCCTTGTAAAAACTTTTATCAAAAATATTATCTGGGAGCTTCGTCTTTAAAGTACCCATATAATTACCTTGCCAATTATTCCCATTATTAAAATGTTTATCTCCACTTTGGTCTTCTTTGTCAAAACCATAAATATCCCCTAGAATAGTGTTGTTGGAATTTTTTACCGTCACAGTACCGCCAGCCTGTACCAGACCTGGTAATTCCAGTGTTTCCTCACCGCCGCTGTCACCGCCACCGGTTCCGCCGTTATCGCCCAAAGTATATTCCTTACGGATAACTTTACGAATGCCATTACAAGAACCAATTGCAGTGATCAAATAAGTAGCATTATCCTCCGGTTCATAACCTTCATCTATATCTTTATACTTCGGCTGCCGATTTTCATCTAATCCAAGATATTTCATAATGCCAATAGCATACCAAACCCCATTCTGATCTACTTTATTCCCCTCTATACTTAAATGCCCGAAATCCCCACTAACAATTTCCGCTCTCTTTGTTATAATAGACTCCCATTTTTTATTTTTGTTTTTCAGATTGGCCACAGCCCGTTTATAACCGGCTTCAGCGGCATACCAGGCCTGCTGCTCCCGATAATCAGACGCAGCAGCCGTTTTTTCCATTGTCATCATCGGCAGCCAGGCTACAGCAATGACTATTAAAAACAACAGCATCACTATGGCGATAACGGTCACTGACCCGCGTTGACTTTGCATTTCGTCACCTCTAGTTATACTCAACTTTTTTTACATCCTGATAATTCTGCTTTTCCATCAGCGCTTCAAGCTCATTCCAATTTTTACTCATAACAGTAGTACCAGTACCAGTTCTCCAAAGTTTTCTCTTATGATCATAAACTGATTTCACATTCCAACCACCAACCCACGTAGAATAATCATGCTGAGCATTGAATTCACGCCCCATTACAAATACATTATCTACATTAGTCATATCAAAGCATGCTGGCTGAAACCAAACTGATGATATTTTAGTGCCAGTTGATGTTGTTAAATCTATAGAGGGCCAATGCCCTCCATAAATTTCATTACACATATATTCGCGTATTCTATCATTAGTAGTAAACAGCCATTTATCCTTTTTGCCATAATATTTTCCTACTTCATCATAAACCTTTTTCTCTTTATCAGACAGCTTCTCTCCATTTTCAATTTTTAACCCAATATTTAAAATTTCCATGTATTCTCGGCGCATTTTTTCTTCGGGTGTTTCTGTTACTTCATCTTCACTCGGCACAACTTTAGTTTCCAAGGTCTGTATTTTCATTTGCCCATTAAATTCATACTGCAGCGGCAAAGCGATCTTATACATAATAACGCTATTGCCGTCATTCAACTTTATAAATTCCGATGTGATAGGAAATGAAACACCTCCCTTAAATAGACTGTTAGCGCTATCCTCAGGAAAAATAATCTCCTTTTTTTTCTCATTGCTATTTCCTAGATTATCTGTACGTGTTACTTTTAGCTGTTTTAAGCCACCCCCAGCATCAAGCCACTCCACCTTAATATCATATGGTATATTATCAGCACCAGTAGCACCAATATCCATATGCCGATTCCACATCGTGCCGGAATAGCTGAATGTTGTAGTTTTATCATCAGGATTCTGAGGATTAATACTGTCCTTATCTGCATAACGCAGCGTAGTTTTCAGTTCGTTCATCAGCAAACGCGCCTCTTCATAAACGACTTCCTGCCTGGCGCCTACATGCAGACTGGTAACACTGCTGCCAAACAAATGTACCATTGCCCCCATGATCAGCCCCAATACTGCCATCGCTACCACTAATTCTATTAATGTAAATCCGGACTGCTTCTTCATGCCTCCGCTCCTTTAAATCAATCTTTTGTACGGATATATGTCTGCAGATCCAAGACCTGCGGCTTGGGATCTGTCCACTTCACTTCTACCCTGACCAAATACAATTCGCTCTCACCCGGATAATTATTTCCCAGGCTTCCATCACCGCCGCGAGCATTAATCTGGTACTCAATGCCGTCCTGGGTAACTGTATTATTTCCTTCTTTATTGATATATTCAACTATTTCTCTGATATCACTGCTGCTGTGCCCATCGGCTGCCTTTAACAGTTCAATTTTCTCCGATGCTATCTGTACAGCCTTTTCCTGTCTGTCCGCCGATACCATCACACCGATACCATAAGTATATAAAGCCGCTAATGCAGCCAGGCCGATAGCTACTACCAAAACCCCGATCATAGCATCGACCAGTAAAAATCCCTGTTTATTTTTGCGGAACTGTTTTATGCCATTCATCTTCACAGCCGTCCTTTACTCATAAAATCCCATATTTATTATATCACATATTTTCTTTAGTTTATAAATAATAACTATCATATATTTTAAAAATACTTAGAAAAATATGTATAAAAATTGCCTCTTCTTAATTAATTAAGAAGAGGCAATAAATTTTCAGTTATTTCTTTTTATCTTTACTCTTGGACTGCACTGCCGTATCGTTGGCATTCGCAACCGGCACCCACTGGCGCAGCAGCTCGGTACAGGCCGCCGCATAGCTGCCGGCACTGCCGAAGCCGCCCGCATACGCATCCTGATTGTAAACAGTGAGGATCTCGATGTCATCATAGTAAATAGTGGCACTGCCGCCGTTATCATAGACGATAAAGCGATATGGATCGATATGGCCCTTATCACGTTCACGCACGCAGTATAAACCGCCGGCAAGCATATAAGCGCGATATTCCGGGCGGTCATTACCGACAGTCTGCGTGATATTAAAACCCCAGTCACCTTCATGCACTCTGGCTGTATTATCTTCGTTAAGAGTTATTTCCGGATGTACTTTAAGCGCTTTGATCTGCTTCATAACACGTTTCAAACGTTCTTCCGGCTCGGGATGGCTCGAAAAAATACCATAGCCTGGATTACCCTGTTCCTTCGCCAGGTCTTCCAGCTTGTTGATCGTCAGCACAACACTGTAAGGATTGTAACCGGCTGCTACACACAGATTAAAACCGCCCTTATCTGCGCCGCGTTCGTCGGTACGGCTGTAACCGGCCGCTAAAGCCTGCGTCGCCAGTCCCGCTATGCCTAAATCACCTTTGGTAACGATAGCAAAAGCCAAAGTCGTTAAAAGCTGTTTTTCTATTTGATGCACAGTGTGCTTTTTGACAACGTGTGTGATCTCGTGACCTAATACGCCAGCTAATTCTGCATCGGACGGCATATAATCGATCAGTCCCTTGAATACATAAATGAAACCGCCGGGGCAGGCCAGCGCATTTACTTCGTCACTGTTCAGCACCTTAAAGCTGTATTCCAGATCCTGCCGTTCGCTGACCTTGACCAGGCTCTGACCGATCCGGTTGACACGTTCCTGCAAGGCATAATCCTGCACGACACCGTATTTAGCTTCCAGCTGCATCGCCGTCTGACGGCCCATCTCTATTTCCTGTTCCTTGCTGATCAACCCCGCTTCTGCCGGCGGCGTCATCCCCAGGCTGCAGCAGAATACAAAGACTATTGCTAAAATAAAGCGTTTCATCTTTTCACACCCCTTGTTTTAACGTAAACTGTCAAATCGCACCAGTTTCTTTCAACTTCATAATCTCTGGCTCCGTATAACCCAGTTCAGTCAGCACCTCAGCCGTATGTTCTCCTAAAAGCGGCGCCCGGCGTTCGATGCTGCCCGGCATATCCGACAAACGGATCGCCGGTTTGACATACTGCAAAGTGCCGATATCCTCCTGTTTTTGTGCCAGCATTTCTGACTGCTGTGTCAGCTCGCTGTTTAAGGCTTCCTCCAGCGAACAGACCGGCGTCACGCAGAATTCTTCCTCACCGATCAACGCCAGCCATTCGGCCTGCGTTTTGGTCTGGAATACTGCTGCCAAACGCTCCTGAAGCTCATTACCATGTTCAAAATCATGCTGACGCTCGATCAGCTCTTCACAACCCAGGATTTCGCACAAACGCCGCCAGAATTTAGGTTCGATCGTCCCCACGCTCAAATAACGGCCGTCCTGCGTCCGGTAAATATTATAATAATGTGCCGTGCGCCCGAAAGGCTGACAACCTGTAGCCTTACAGCCCCACAAGCTGCTGATGCCGGTTGTCTGCAAACTCAGTGAAGTATTATATAAATTGATATCTACAGCCTGACCTTCCCCGGTACGTTCGCGCGCCAGCAAAGCCAGCAGAATACCGCTGACAGCGTTCATACTGCTGCCCAGCGCCGCAATCTGTACCTCTGAAACGCAGGCACTGCCAACGTCATCCAGTGAATTCAGACCTGCAAGTCCAATCACATTCAGGTCATGGGCCGGTTTATGACGGTAACTGCCAGTCTGCCCAAAGCCGGTGATCGAACAATAGACCAGCTGCGGGTTGATTTCCCTGACAGTTGCGTAATCCAAGCCATAACGCGCCAGATAACCCGGCCGGAAGCCTTCTAAAAATACATCTGCTTCTGACAGAAGACGTAATAAAAGCTTACGTCCGCCTTCAGTTTTTATATCGGCCGTAATGCCGCGTTTATTACGGTTAAGCGCCAAATGCCAATAGCTCATACCTGGCAGCGCTTCCGGAAAAAATCTGCGTGTATCGTCGCCTGCAGGCGTTTCCACTTTGATAACATCGGCGCCGAAATCTCCCAATACCATACCGCAGTACTGTCCCGGCAGCCATTTAGAAAAATCTATCACCTTGATACCGGTCAAAGCCTTCATTCTTCTGACCCCCAATATTTTAACTGCAAAATATCCTCTGAAAATATACTTTATAATATTCTACATTTTTTACTGTTTCCCTTTAATTTATTTGCTGTGAAATGCTATAATAAGTTATAGAAGTTGTCTGAAGAGGTGTCATTACATGAAGATCCATAAGCTCACTTTAGCGGCGCTGCTGGTTGCCATCGGCACCCTGAGCGCGCATCTTATTTATATACCGGCCGGCATTTCCAAATGCTTTCCCGTGCAGCATGCCATCAACGTGCTGGGAGCGGTGATTTTAGGCCCCGGCTATGCGACAGCAGTGGCCTTTGTCATTTCCTGCCTGCGCAATATGTTCGGTACCGGATCATTGCTGGCTTTTCCCGGCAGTATGATCGGTGCCTGTCTGGCCGGACTTTGCTATAGCAGGTTCGGCTCTGTCAAAGCGGCTATGGCCGGCGAGATTTTCGGCACCGGTATTTTAGGCGGACTGACTGCCTGGGTCATCGCCCGTTTCTTCTTGAACAGCGCGGCAGCCGCCTGGTTCTTTATCCCGCCGTTCCTGATCAGCACTGTCGGCGGCAGCAGCATCGCCGGACTGATCATTAAAAGCGGTATCCTTGCTTACGCTCTGCCAAATCTTTTTGCTAATAAAGGAAATAAATCAAATTTATGAATATTGATACCATGCTTTCACAAATTTTATATTGCCTGAGCGGCTTCCTTTTCGGTATTTTCGCCTCACGCTACAGCGTCATCAGCTGGCGCACTCTGGCCAGTCGGCCGCCGCTGCTGCAATGCGCGCCCTACGTGCTGTTTATCATCGCAGCTTTTACGCTGTTTCCCTTCTGGCTGATTACCCGTACCGAAGCCGGCGGTTTTATTTATTATGCGACGCTGCTGTTCTTTTTCACAAAGGGCTACCGCGCTGATAAGAAAGGATGAGCCCCAACATGAGCGAAAATAAAACTAACAATACTGTGATCTGCGATTCCTGCGGACACAGCGCCAGAATCCACCCTCAGCTGGCCGATAAATATGTACAGCCGATGGCGGAAATATTCAAGGTTTTAGGTGACCCGACCCGCATTAAAATTTTAGAACTGCTGTCCCACGAGGATATGTGCGTCAGTAATATCGCCGAAATGCTGGATATGACCCATTCCGCTATTTCTCATCAGCTGCGGCAGCTGCGCCATGCTCAGCTGGTCAAGTTTTCCAAGTCCGGCAAAGAAGTCATTTATTCGCTGGACGACGAACACGTCCTGACGCTGTTTGCCCAGGCGCTGGATCATGTCAAACATAAGGTTTAAGCATTCCGCACATAAAAACGGAGCCTGCTGTGCAGACTCCGTTTTTTTTATTTTTACAGCTGCAGAAAATAACGATAGACAGCATCGCTGTCTGTCAATTCCGGGTGAAAACTGGTCGCCAGCAGCTTTCCTTGCCGGGCAGCTATGATATGCCCTGCATACTCCCCCAAAATTTCTGTCTGTTCGCCAACCTTTTCTATCCACGGAGCTCTGATAAATACAAGTGGCAGCGGTTCTGCCCCCAAAGCAGGCAGCAACTGCCTGCAGCTGAAACTGTCGAGCTGACTGCCATACGCGTTACGACGCACGGTAATATCCATCACTCCTAAATGCGGCTGTTCACCGACAATATTTTTTGCCAGCAGAATCAGCCCCGCACAGGTCCCCCAGACAGGCAGCCCCTCTTTCACCCTCCGTTTTAAAAGCTCAGACAGTCCCGTTCGCTGTAAAAGTCTGCTGATAGCAGTGCTTTCACCACCGGGAAGAATCAATCTGTCCACCTGCTCTAAATCAGCAGCCGTTTTTACGGCAACCGGCAAAACCTCCGTCAGCTGCGCCAGTTTAGTCAGATGCTCAGAAAATGACCCCTGCAGTGCCAGTACGCCTACACTCTGCATTACCAGCCACGCTCCGCAAAGGTTTGTTCCGCCGGTATAGTTTTGATATCGATACCGCTCATGGCCTCGCCCAGATCTTCTGATACTTCGGCTACGATTTTAGGATCGTTATAATAGCTGGTCGCCAGTACGATCGCCTTGGCGCGCTTAGCCGGATCGCCGCTGCGGAAAATACCTGACCCGACAAAAACACCTTCGCTGCCAAGCTTCATCATCAGGGCCGCATCTGCAGGCGTAGCAATACCGCCGGCGGCAAAATTAACTACCGGCAGCCTGCCGCCCGCAGCGACTTCTGCCACCAGTTCATACGGCGCTCCCTGTTCTTTGGCAAAGCTCATCCATTCCTCCCGCGGCAGATTCTGCAGCAATCTTATCTGTCCCATCATCGTCCGCATATGCCGCACTGCTTCTACCACATTGCCGGTACCAGCCTCTCCCTTCGTGCGGATCATTGCCGCTCCCTCACCGATACGGCGCAGTGCTTCGCCCAGATTGCGGGCACCGCAGACAAAAGGGATCTTAAAAGCATGCTTGTCGAGATGATATAAATCATCGGCCGGTGTCAGAACTTCACTTTCATCGATATAATCTATTCCCAGCGCCTCCAAAATCTCCGCTTCCACAATGTGACCGATCCTGACCTTGGCCATTACCGGAATCGATACGGCGCTTTTGATCTCTTTAATAAGCTTCGGGTCGCTCATTCTGGCAACGCCGCCATCCCTGCGAATATCAGAAGGCACACGTTCCAACGCCATAACAGCTACTGCGCCTGCAGCTTCGGCAATTTCAGCCTCTTGGGCATTGGTGACATCCATGATTACGCCGCCTTTGAGCATCTGTGCTAAATTACGATTTAAAATTTGTCTATCTGTCATCTTTATTCCTCCTAAAAACTTACTTTCGTTAACGACAGTTTTTATGATACAATAATTCTGTACAGTAATAAATAGCCAGAAACTATTTTTCCAAAGGGGACAGTTTTATGCTTTTGACTAATCTTAAACTTGACAAACAGACCGAAACGCCTTTATATACCCAGATCATTGACTCTATCAAAAACCAGCTCTACAATGACCAGATCGCAGCCGGAGACAGACTTCCGTCTGTCCGCAGGCTCTCAGCAGCGCTGCAGATAAGCCGCACGACTGTCGAAAACGCTTACAATCAACTGGTTGCCGACGGTTATCTGCAAAACGAACCTAAACGCGGTTATTTTGCAGCAGCACTGTCAGGCCTGAGAAAGCACAGCGACGCGCCTGTGACACAAAGTATCGAACCGCCTGCCGTACGTTATAACTTTGCCAATAATTATATCGATCCCGCTTCTTTTCCCTCCGAGCTTTGGCGGCGCTATCTGAACCGTGCCTTAAAAAATAAACACCTGCTGTCCGGCTATGGCGAGCCGCAGGGTGAAACAGAACTGCGCCGTACACTGGCCAAATACAGCTCGGTGGCCCGCGGCGTTATCTGCAGCCCCGAACAGATCGTGATCGGCGCCGGTGTGCAAAGCCTGCTGCAGATCCTGATCGACATTCTACAGACAGATATCACCAGTATTGCTCTGGAAGCGCCAGGCTTTGCCCAGGCAGAACGGCTTTTTACTTCGCATGGCTGGCAGGTACGGCATTTCAGCACCGACCAGTTAGAGACTTCCCTGCCCAGGCTGCTTTACGTCAGCCCTTCCAATCCCTATAAAGGCCGCTCGCTCTCGCCGCAGCAAAGACTGAACCTGCTGCGCTGGGCAACGCAGCAGCAGACCTATCTGCTGGAAGATGACTATAACGGCGAGTTCCGTTATTTCGGCCGGCCGGTATCCTCACTGCAGGGCATGAGTGATGGCCGCACAGTTATCTATCTTGGTTCTTTTTCGCGGCTACTGCTGCCTTCCCTGCGTATTTCTTACATGGTATTGCCGCCGCTGCTGTTAGACCGTTACCGCCAGCTGGGACACCTTTATAACCAAACGTCTTCTACGATCGAACAGCTGGCACTGGCCGACTTTATTGCTGCCGGCGCACTGCGCCGCCACGTTAAACGACTGCGCAGGCTCTACAGTAATAAAAACACACTGCTGCGGCAAGCTTTAACGGAAATCTTCGGCAGCAGAGTCATTGTACGAGCCTATGAATCCGGTCTGCATCTGCGCCTGGCTGTCGTCACGCAGCAAACTGCCGATACCCTGTCCGAACGGGCACTGGAAAACGGCGTCCGGATCCTGCCGGTTTACGACAGCAACGGTAATTTACCAGAGATCCTGCTTTCTTTTGTCGGTATTCAGGAAAACGACATCCGACCGGCACTGCTGCAATTAAAAAAAGCATGGTTTTAGTATCTGCCAAGCTCTTGACAGTATTGACCTGCAGATGCTATGCTAAAAAAAGAGTGAAGCCGTAAGGCGTCACAAAGGGGTACACCACCACGGGTGTAGCTTTTTGTGGCGCCTTTTTTTATTTTTCTTCAAGGAGGGTTCCCTATGCAAATCAACGGTCAACCAATCAGCACCGCTGCAGGCAGCACCTTGTCGCAATTATTGGCGCAGCAGGGTTTTGACGTTGCCCGCGTCGCCGTCGAACTCAACGGTAAAATCATCTGCCGCAGCGATTTCAGCAAAGTGCAGCTCGCCGACAGTGATACCATCGAAGTTGTACAGTTTGTGGGCGGAGGTTAAAAATGACTAAACAAATCACCAGGCAACAGCTTTCAGCAGCACTGGTTGAACGGCACGGACAGGAACGCCAGCAGCATTTGTACACCGCCAGTGTCGGTATCGCCGGTTTAGGCGGGCTGGGCTCCAACATTGCCGTCCAGCTGACGCGCCTTGGCATCGGACACCTGACCCTCGCCGACTGCGATCGGGTCGAGATCAGTAATCTCAACCGGCAAAGCTACCGACTCTGTGACATCGGCAGACCTAAACCCGAATCCTTGACAGAACAGCTGCTGCAGATCAATCCCTATTTATGCTACGAGCCGCACTTTCTAAAGCTCACGCCGCAGAATATCCCGGAAATTTTTGCCGGCTGTAATATCATCTGCGAAGCTTTTGACGACCCTGAACAAAAGGCCATGCTGACAGAAACCGTCCTGCAGCGGCTGCCGCAGGCAAAACTGATCGTTTGTTCCGGCATGGCGGGCGCTGGCAGCGCCAATGCTATTACTACCAGCCGCAGGCTGAACCGTTTCTACCTGTGCGGCGACGGTACTGCCGATATTGCCGCGGACGGCAGCCTGCTGGCCCCGCGCGTCAGCGTCTGTGCCGCCCATGCGGCGACCATGGTCATGAGACTGGCGCTGGGCTTCACCACACCTTAAACAAAAGGAGAATTTTAAACTACGATGCAAGAAGATAAACTTATTTTAGGCAGCTACAGCTTCAGCTCCCGCTTTATTCTTGGCAGCGGCAAATATTCGCTTCCGCTGATCAAAGCCGCTGCCGAACAGGCCGGGGTGCAAATCATCACCTTAGCGCTGAGGCGCGCTCAATCGCAGCAGGACAATATCCTCGATTTTATTCCCTCAGGCATCACACTGCTGCCCAACACCTCAGGCGCCCGTACTGCTGAAGAAGCAATACGCATAGCCAGGCTGGCCCGTGCCTGCGGCTACGGCGATTTTATCAAACTGGAGATCATCCGTGATTCTAAATATCTGCTGCCGGACAATCAGGCAACGATCAGGGCAACGGAGATCCTCGCTAAAGAAGGCTTTATCGTCATGCCTTATATGTATCCCGACCTTAACACCGCCCGAGATCTGCGTGACGCAGGCGCAGCCTCGATCATGCCCCTGGGAGCGCCGATCGGTTCCAACAAAGGGCTGGCAACCCGCGATTTTATCAAGATCATTATTGATGAGATAGCACTGCCTGTTATCGTCGACGCCGGGATTGGCCGCCCCTCCCAGGCCTGTGAAGCCATGGAAATGGGTGCCGCTGCCGTCATGGCCAATACCGCCATCGCTACAGCCGGCGATATCCCTCTGATGGCTGCAGCCTTCAAGCAGGCTGTTGAAGCAGGGCGTGCCGCTTACTTAGCCGGGCTGGGACGTGTTTTAGAGCAGGGTGCGGCTGCTTCATCGCCTCTGACAGGCTTTTTGGAAGACAGGTGATATGAATATGAAAATCGATCAGCATACCAATCCGATGGCTTATCAGCCGGATATGGAAATAACCTCGTCAGCTATTATGGAACAGGTGCTGGCCGCCCGTGCAGCTTACGACGAAACTGTTTATAAGGCGGACGACGTGAAACAGGCCCTGCTTCAGGATCACCTGACGCCTGAAGCATTCGCCGCACTGCTCGCGCCGGCCGCAGCACCATTTCTGGAACAGCTGGCACAAAGGGCACAGGCAGAAACACGTAAACATTTCGGTAATGCCGTCAATCTGTTCACCCCGCTTTATATCGCCAACTACTGCGAAAATCACTGCATCTACTGCGGCTTTAACTGCTACAACAATATCAAACGCGCCAAGCTTACTGCCGCTGAAATAGAAACGGAAATGCAGGCTATTGCCGCTCAGGGGCTGGAAGAAATCCTGATCCTGACCGGGGAAAGCCCGACTATGAGCGACGTACAGTATATTGGTGCAGCCTGCCGGCTGGCCCGCAAATATTTTCGTGTTGTCGGTCTGGAGGTCTACCCCATGGACAGCAGTGATTATGCCTATCTGCATCAATGCGGAGCTGACTTCGTCACCGTTTTCCAGGAAACCTACGACCCTGATAAATACGGCCAGCTGCATCTGGGCGGACGTAAACGTATTTTCCCTTATCGTTTTAATGCACAGGAACGGGCTTTACAGGGCGGAATGCGCGGAGTTGGCTTTGCCGCTCTGCTGGGACTGGATGATTTTCGCCGTGACGCTTTGGCAACAGGTCTGCATGCTTATCTGCTCCAACGTAAATACCCTCAGGCCGAGATCGCTTTTTCCTGTCCGCGCCTGCGCCCCATCATCAACAATGAGCAGATCAATCCCAAAGACGTCCATGAGCGGCAGCTGCTGCAGATCATTTGCGCCTACCGCATCTTTATGCCCTTTGCCTCCCTCACTATTTCCTCCCGTGAATGCGCCCGTTTCCGCGATAACGTAGTCGGACTTGCTGCAACTAAAATTTCTGCCGGCGTTGAAGTTGGCATCGGCGGTCACAGCCAGCAGAGCAAAGGCGACGAACAGTTCCTGATCGACGATAGCCGTACCGTCCGTGAAATCTGCGCAATGCTGACGAATCGAGGACTGCAGCCGGTCATGAGTGATTATGTCTATGTTTAAGCTGATCGCCGTTACCGACCAAGCTTCCTGTCCTGAAAATTTTTGGACGAAGCTCCAGCTTTTAGCTGCTTCTGAAATCGACGCTCTTATTTTCCGTGCCAAAGAATTACCGCCGCAGGAATATTATCGGCAGGCCTCACAGGTGCAGAAAATCTGCCGGACACATCAGCTGCCGCTGATCCTGCATACTTATCAGGACATCTGCCGCCGGCTTGATACGTATGGACTGCAGGTAAGCTATCAGCAGCTCCTATGCCAGCCTCAGCTGCGGGCACAGGTACAATGCCTGGGCGTTTCCATCCACCATGCTGACGAAGCGGTACGTGCCGCTGACTTGGGCGCCGATTATTTACTAGCCGGGCATATCTTTGCTACAAGCTGCAAGCAGGGGCTGCCCGGACGCGGTCTTGATTTTCTCAGCGCCGTCTGCGCCGCTACATCACTGCAAGTCTACGCTATCGGCGGGATCACTCCTGCCAATATCGGACAGATCAAAAAAACAGGCGCCGCCGGCGCCTGTCTGATGAGCAGCCTGATGACCTGCCCGGAACCAGCAGTACTGGTACAAAAACTGCGGCAGGCTTTACTTTAGGCCCGCATAAACAAAAAATCCCGCTTCTGTCATAAGAAGCGGGATTTTATTTCATCAGGCAAACATCCAGACAAAAAAAATGGTGATCCACCCGCGACTCGAACGCGGGACACCCTGATTAAAAGTCAGGTGCTCTACCGACTGAGCTAGTGGATCACATAGTTATCAAGTTTCAAGCCAACTTGACAACGATATAATTATAACTACCTTTCACTGTTCTGTCAAGAAATAATTTTCAAAAATATAAAAACCGTCAGAAAAAATCTGACGGTTTAAATTTTTGATTTACAGCAATTTTTTCAGTACGATAGTCTGTTCACGTTCCGGACCTACGGAAACAATACCCAGTTCAACACCGGCAACCTCACTCAGACGGTTCAGATAAGTTTTCGCCTGAACAGGCAGCTCGTCAAAGGTGCGGATAGACGTAATATCAGTCAGCCAGCCTTCAAACTCTTCAAAAACCGGTTCAACCTTTGCCAGAACGTTCAGGCTGGCAGGAATCTGTTTGATTTCCTGTCCGTCGATCTTGTAGCCGACGCACATTTTAATCTTCGGCATTTTATCGAGAATATCCAAACGGGTCACTGCCAGGCAGTCCAGGCTGTTCAGACGTGCGGAATATTTGAGCATGAAAGCATCAAGCCAGCCACAGCGGCGGGGACGTCCGGTAACGGTACCGTATTCATGGCCTGTTTCACGGATCTGATGCCCGGGTCCGTCAGTATCAAGCAGCTCAGTAACAAAGGGACCTTCGCCGACGCGTGTCGTATAAGCCTTGACTACGCCCACCACATGGTCGATATAACGGGGGCCGATGCCGCTGCCGGTGCTGGCATTGCCGGCAGTCGGGTTCGAGCTGGTAACATACGGATAAGTACCATGATCGATATCAAGGAAAGTAGCCTGCGCGCCTTCAAACAGCACGTTTTTACCCTCGCTGAAAATTTCGTCTAAAACTACGCCGGTATCGGCAATATACGGCCGCAGCTCTTCGGCATAAGCCAAAAATTCCTGCAGCATAGTTTCATAATCAAAAGGTTCGCCGCCATAAATTTTAGTAATAATGGCATTTTTAGCTTCCAGGTTGATTTTCAGCTTTTCTGCAAAAGTATCGGGTTCCATCAAATCACAGATGCGGATGCCGGTACGGGCAACCTTATCCATATAGCAGGGGCCAATACCGCCTTTGGTCGTACCGATCTTATTACAGCCCAAAGCTGCTTCCTGCAGTTCATCCAGACGGGCATGGTAAGGCAGCACCACATGCGCACGGTCAGAAATGACCAGATTGTCGCAGCTGATGCCTTTAGCCTTCATATCAGCAATTTCATGCAGAACTACGCCGGGGTTGATAACGACGCCGTTACCCAGCACATTAGTCTTATCACTGTACAAAACACCGGAGGGAAGCAGACGCAGTTTATAGGAAACGTCATTGACGACTACCGTATGACCTGCGTTGGAACCGCCGGAATAACGTACGACGGCATCGGCTTTCTGTGCCAAATAATCAACAATCTTACCTTTACCTTCATCGCCCCATTGGGCACCAATAACTACAACAGATGACATGTGAGCATCTCCTTATCTAAATCATAATCCGAAGCGGGACATAATCAAATCTACATGACGCAGCATGGGTTTAGGATCGAAGCAGGCTTCGATTTCTTCTTTGGAGAGATATTTTTGGATATCCGCATCCATTTCCACGTTGGTCTTAAAATCAGCGCCTTCAAGCCAGCGGGCCATAGCGTTGCGCTGCACCCATTTATAAGCGTCTTCACGCAGCACGCCCTTGCTGACCAGTGCGATCAGCAGATTCTGGCTGAAGATCAGGCCGCCGGTTTTGTTCAGGTTCGCCATCATCGCTTCCGGATAAACCAGCAGCTTGTCGACGATACCGGTAAATTTACGCAGCATATGATCCAGCGCGATAGTAGCATCCGGTAAAATCACACGTTCCACAGAAGAGTGGGAAATATCGCGTTCGTGCCACAAGGCGACATCTTCCAGCGCAGCAACGGCATACCCTCTCAGCAAACGCGCCATACCGGAGATTTTTTCGCAGGTGATGGGATTACGTTTATGCGGCATCGCCGAGGAGCCTTTTTGCCCGGGAGCAAAATATTCTTCAGCTTCACGAATGTCCGTACGCTGCAGATTACGGATTTCCGTAGCCATTTTATCAAGAGAGGAACCAATGATCGCCAAAGTAGTCAGAAAATCGGCATGGCGGTCGCGCTGAATGACCTGGGTAGCCAGACGGGCAGCCTTGATACCTAATTTTTCACAAACATATTCTTCAATAAACGGGTCAATATTGGAGTAAGTGCCGACTGCGCCCGAAAGCTTACCGACCGCAATAAAATCACGCGCCTGCTTCAACCGTTCGATATTGCGCTCGGTCTCATCCATCCACAGCGCAAACTTCAGCCCGAAGGTCATCGGCTCGGCATGGATGCCATGAGTACGACCGATCATAATCGTATGCTTGTGTTCAGCGGCACGGCGTTTCAGCACAGCATGGAATTTTTCCAGATGACTCAGTAAAAGGTCGGCAGACTGTTTCATCATCACGCCCAAAGCGGTGTCCTTGACATCGCTGGAAGTCAGGCCTTTATGGATGTATTTGGAAGCGTCGCCCACATATTCGGCCACATTGGTCAGAAAAGCAATGATGTCATGGTTGGTGACAGCTTCGATTTCTTTGATGCGTTCGATGCGGAAATCAGCTTTAGTCTGAATATCCTTCAATGCGTCATCAGGAACGATGCCCAGTTTGTTCATCGCCTCGCAGGCCAGAATTTCTACCTGCAGCATTGTTCGGAATTCGTTTTCCAAAGTCCAGATATGACCCATCTCGGGATGAGTATAACGTTCGATCATTTTTTTGTTTCCCCCCGTAAAATCGGTGTTTTTTGCAATAAGAATAGGAAGAAGGCCTGCTTGCGTTCTTCCTCTCTTATAAATAAACTTTTTTATCCTCTCATATCATAACATTTTCAGTTCTTCACTGCAAGACTACTGAACATTTTTTGCAAATTTATTTAAAACATTCGTAAAATAAACAACAGCGTGAAAACCTGTTATCACAGGCGTTCACGCTGTTTCTCTTTAAAGCGCTCCATTATTTATGACAAAAATAAAAATACCAGACCACACAAAATAATGACCAGTCCACTGATACCCATCAGAAAACGGTACCCCTGATCACCGAAAAAATCATACACCAGCGTATCAAAGGCAAACGGGCGCACCCGCCTGTGGTCAAATTCGCAGACCCAACGCCAGTTTAAAAGCGCGCCGATAAAAATCAGCAGGCCGCAGCCAATGATAGTAAACTGCCAATGCTTCTGCAAAAAAGCCATCAGCTGCTCCATCCATATTTCCACGCGCCGCCTCCTTCTCATCTGCTCACAGGTCTGAGTTTACTCCTTACGCTTACTGAGTCCCACAAATTTGGTATATTGTTTGTGGAAGAACAGATTGACCGTATCGACAGGACCGTTACGGTGCTTGGCGATGATCAGTTCGGTAATATTTTTATTCTCCGTTTCCGGATTATAGTAATCTTCACGATATAAAAAGGCTACAATATCCGCATCCTGCTCCAAAGAACCAGACTCACGCAGGTCAGACAGCATCGGACGTTTGACCTGACGCGCTTCGACGCTGCGGCTCAGCTGCGATAAAGCAATGACCGGAACATCAAGCTCACGGGCCAGCGCTTTCAACGAACGTGAGATCTCTGAAACCTCCTGCTGCCTGTCACCGCTGTTGTTCTTTTTACCGCTGCCCTGCATCAGCTGCAGATAATCGACTACGATCAGATCAAGACCGTGTTCGGCTTTCAGCCGGCGGGCGCGCGACCTCATATCCATGGCAGTGATACCTGCTGTATCGTCGATATAGATATTAGCACTGGAAAGCGTATCTGCCGTATTGATGAGCATCGCCCAATCTTCATCACGCAGCTCGCCGATACGCAGACGCTGCGAATCAATGTTGGCTTCGGCGCAGAGCATACGCTGTACAAGCTGCTCCTTGCTCATTTCCAGGCTGAAAAAAGCAACTGTTTTCGGAGCTCCGCCAACCTTTTTGGCAGCTCGGATCGCCACATTCTGTACCACATTGAGCGCAAAAGCAGTTTTACCCATGGAAGGACGGGCCGCAAGGATGATAAAATCACTGCCATGCAGGCCGGAGGTCAGATTATCAAGATCTTCAAAGCCTGTAGGCAGTCCTGTAAGACCATTCTTATTGCCCATCAGCGCTTCGATACTCTTAAAAGAATCAAGAACGATCTCATTGATCGGCGTAAAATCAGCTGTCTTCTTCCGGTTGGAAATCTCCAGAATCTTGCTTTCAGCACTGTCGATGATGTTTTTCACATCATCATTAGCCTCATAACCCATCGAAGCGATTTGCGTCGATACGGAAACCAGCTGACGCAGAATCGATTTTTCTTCGATAATGCTCGCATGATAGGTTACGTTGGCCGCAGTCGGCACAGCATTAGCCAGCGAAGTGACATAAGCGATACCGCCCACATCCTCCAGCTTGTTGTCACGCTTCAGAATCTCCGTCACCGTGATCATATCCACAGCTTCGTTCTTATTGTAAAGCTCTAGCATAGCGTTAAAAATGACGCGGTGCGCCTCACGGTAAAAATCAGTATCCCGCAGGATCTCCATGACCTTGGGGATAGCCTCTTTCTCTATCAGCATCGCGCCCAGCACTGACTGCTCGGCTTCTATATTTTGCGGTGGTACTCTGTCCTGCATAACCTTCCCTGTCTTTCGCTTATTCCGCTTCAACTACTACGGCAAATTCCGCAGCAATCTCAGGGTGCAGTTTAGCTACAGCTGTATAATTGCCTAAACCCTTAACAGGTGTTTTCAGTTCTATCTTCCGGCGGTCGATATCCAGCTTGGTCTGTTCGATCAATGCTTCCGCCACGTCTTTAGACGCAACCGAGCCGAACGTTTTCCCATTATCACCGACACGTACCTTCAAGGTAACGGTCACTTTTTCGATCTGAGCTGCCAGAACGGTAGCTTCATCTTTTTTCTGCGCGGCACGACGGGCAGCATTGGCCTGATCCTGCTTGGCCTGATTTAAATTAGCCGCACTGGCTTCTTTCGCTAATTTGCGAGGCAGCAGATAGTTGCGGCCATAACCTTCGGCCGTTTCTACGATATCGCCTTTTTTACCTAAACTTTTAATATCTTGCAGTAAGATCACTTTCATTGTTATCAATCTCCTCTAACTGTTTTTTTGCCAAAGAGATGATCTGCGGCATGATATCCACAGCCCTCTTATTGTCAAGCTGTACGCCGGCCACAGTCTGATGACCGCCGCCGCCCAGCTCTTCCATAATGATCTGTACGTTGACCGTACCGTCGCTGCGGGCACTGATGCCCAGCGAACCGTCAACATATTCCACAATAACGACACTGACATAAATACCGCTGATGGCAACCATCGTGTCGGCAGTCTGAGCCGCTATGACTGATGATTTCGCTTCTTTGGGAGCCTGTTCATAAACGGAAACGATCAGTCCCGGTTCCGGGCTTTCTGCTTCGGCAATCAGCCGCGAACGGATCTGGAAGGTTTCCATATCGTCCTTGAACAGCTGCCTTACCACAGTCGGGTCAGCCCCGCTGCGGCGCAGTAAAGCTGCCGCTTCAAAGGTGCGCTCACCGGTCTGTACGGCAAAATTTTTCGTATCGACAACGATGCCCGCATAAAGCGCGGTCGCTTCGCCTTTAGTAAATTCCAGACGGTCATTAAAATAGCCTACAAGCTCCGTCACCAGTTCGCTGGTCGAGGAAGAAGAAGGCTCCATATATTGCAGCACCGTTTCTTTGATGGCGTCTTCCGCACGGCGATGATGGTCGATAATGATCCGTTTCGGGATCGCTTCCATAACCTCTTTGCTTGCGCACAGCATCGGCCGGTGATGGTCGACCAGAAACAGCAGGCTGCCGGGCGTAATATGGGCCATTGCCTCCGGTCCTTCCAGCATCAGTTCCAGGTACTGTTCATCATCCTGGATCAGCTTCAGTTCATCACGCTGCAGCATTTCCTTGATCTTATCCAGTGCGTCAGTTTCGCCGCTGACAACGATATAAGTTTCCTTCTGCAGTGACAGCGCCATTTTCGCTACACCGATAGCACTGCCGATCGAATCAAAGTCCTCCATCATATGCCCCATAACGAAAACCTTATCTGCGGCAATGATCTGTTCATGGATCGTATGCGCTACGATACGTGCGCGCACGCGTGTACTTTTAGCAGTTACGGTAGTCGTGCCGCCAAAGAACTGTGTCCCGCCGTCTACGGCTACGACCACTTGGTCGCCTCCGCGCCCCAGCGCCAGATCCAATGCTTTGACTGCGTTCTGGCTCAGTTCTTCCAGATTGTCGCCTTCGCAGGCAATACCAATGCTCACTGTCGGAGTGATCTTATTGCCGACATGGATCTCACGTACACTGTCTAAAACGGGGAATTTCTGCTCCATTAAATCACGCAGGACCGCCTGATTAAAACCAATCAGACACAATTCTTTATTAGAACGGCTGATAAAGCCGTTTTCTTCCTCGGCCCACTTGCTCAGTACTTCATTGACCTCGCCGCTGATATTGGCGCGGGTCGTTTCGCTCATACCCTTCATCACGTCTTCATAATTATCAAACCTGACGTAGGCCAGACACAGCTTCTCATTATCATATTTCTGGCGCAGCAGCTCAAAATCAGTCACGTCGCTCAGATAAACCATCAGGCCCGTGCCTTTTTTCTCACCTTTTTCCGATGTCTGCACCCGGCAATGCTTCAAATTATAGTAGCGGTCCTCGATCTGGATCAGGCGTTCGCCGTCCTTCACGCTCAGCGTGTCGAACGCATTGGCCGGCAGCGGCAGAACATCTTCCGGACGTTTGCCCTCCAGATTTTTAGTACCCACATATTTACTGAACAGCTCATTTTTCCACTGCAGTTTACCGTCTTTGGCAAAAACAGCCATCCCGATATCCAGATTCTGAACGGCATGATGATTAGTACGCTCAATATTACGCACTACCGTATCCAGATAGCTGTTAAAGCGTACTTCCTTACTGCGCAGACTTTTTTTGTTGTAATAATACAGCAGGCCGATCAGCAGAATACATACCGGTATCCATAACGGTTCGTAAAAACCGATAATGAACGTCAGAAAAACGATCAGTATCAGCGGTATAATATCACTGCGCGAATCCCAAATTTTGTTAAACATATACTCGCCTCATCTCTATGCGCGCTTGGAAGTCCTTTTCCCGCTGAGATTACGGAAATCAAATACCAGGTCAAACGCGCCCACAAACACAATAATCTGAGAAAATATCTGGACAAAAAACAACAGTGCCACCGATACAGTTCCCCACCATTTCGGTTTATTGTTTTTTTCCAGCCACCAATAGATCAAAGCAATACCCTGCAATACAAAGAAAACACTGGTTATCACCTGCAGATTAACTGAGATATGGTACATCAGGCTTTCCGGATACTGAACATAATAGGAAACCATCAGCAACGAAATACCATAAGGCCACAGCATCCAGCCAGGTACGTTCCATTGCGTAAAAGGAGGAAACTCCTCAAAAGCAGCTCCCAGCTTACTCAAAATTTTACGTGCGGCCAGATAATTGACAAAGGCAATAATAGGAGCGCACAGGAAAAAAGCTCCCGGCATGATCAGTCGCATCATCCGAAGCATCTCGGCATTGCTTTTAACGGCTGCGTCGATCTCGGTCTGGCTCATTCCCATGGACTGGTAATAGCCTACGCTCTCACGGGCAGCCTCTTCCAATGAAGTAAACATCATATCGACCGGCTGGATACCCATGATATACAGCGCAATCAAAAAACTGGCACCGATAGAAATCAGGCAGGCCACCGAGCTGATCAGCATCAGCTTGAAAGGCTTATACCCGCGGCGCATACACTCGCCCAAGGTCAGCCCCACTAAACCAAAAGCAGCCAGCAGCGAAAAAGCATGCAGCGGGCTGATCAGAACTGCTACGGCAATATCAGCTACTATCAGCGTCATAACGCTCCAGCGCAGTCCGTTGCGCATACCGCAGATAGCGATAGGCAGGGGCCATAAAAAATTGATAAAGCTGCCGATGACCGGCACATACATGCTGATAATAGCAAAAACTATGGCGATAGCGGCCAAAATGCCCGCTTCTACCATGGCAGAAGTTTTACGAATCACTTAATTTCCTCCTTCGTAGCTATACATACATATATATAGCTAGGTATGTATATTCTACACCGAAAACGGCAAAAACGCAAAAAATAAGTGGCGCTGCCCAAAGCAGCGTCACCTTATAAAACGGTTTTATTTCCATTCAGTTTTAGCTTTTACCAGAACGCCATCGGCCTGAGGCACCAGCTCAACCAAATGTACTACATCGAACAGTGAACGATCCAGGACTTTTTTCTGCTGCAGCCTGCTTTGCTGCAGCGCAGCCGTAAAATCGACACTGATACTGCCCTGCTCATACTTGGTCGTAACACTATCCGCATCGATATCCACCCTGTCGATCACCAGATCTACGATAGCCATGATCAGCTTGCTCCCCATCAGCTCCACTACCAGCTGCGCAAAATCATTGTCTGCGACAGCAAAATCGACCAGCTTCAGCCTTGTAAAAGCAGATTCGGCATCGACATTAAACACCTCGACCTGCAGCAGCAGCTCCAAAGTGCCGTGCGTTGTATGCTGCAGCTCCAGCCGCAGCAGATCAGGCTCGGCATAAGCCAGAGACTGTAATGTAAATTCGCTGCCGGCCAGGCTTTGACGCACATAATCCACGATTTCATCATAAGGGACTACCAGACCGCCCTGGCTCAGCTGCTCCCATTTCTGCGCCGAGAACCACAGCTGCCCCTTATCTTTCAACGGCCGCAGTCTTTCACTGACCGTCGCGATTTTTTCTGATAAAACCGTTTCCGCCCGATCAGCATGTTTTTCTATTTTAGAAAACAAATTTCCTGATTTGTTTCGCAAAGCTTCCTTCAGCTCACGCAATTCAAAACGTTTGCTTTCATCGCCCAAAGGCGTGTCTTTGCAATCCATTTTTTCAAAATCTTCACTGTGCTTCATTCCCTCTTTACGGGCGCTTTCATAAACTTCCCGGAATTCAGCAATATCTTCGGGACGCCCGGCCTTAATCCAGGCATTAGCGGCCTTGCCTACAGCATAAGTCACCGATACACCTACCGGCACCTGGATCGGCGCTATTGGAATCAACGTTACCAGTGTCTGACCGACAAAAGTCGCCCCCAGTGAAGTCAAAAGTCCCAAAACAGCACTTTCTTCCAGCTTTACTCCGCGCAGCTCGCCCAGGCGCATAATCATATAGACCTCGTTAGCCATCAAAGCCATTGTTCCCACCAAAGGAGCAACTACAATCACACCGGCACGGGCTGCTCCCCAGCGGCAGATCTTTTCAGCTTCCCACTCTATATCGACAGGCTGTAATTCTTTTTCTTCGGTCATGGTATCACCTCTTTGCGATTGTTCCTGCTGTTATAATTCGCTTTTGTGTCAACTTATCCTGCAATGTTACTAAAATATCACAAAGCCGCTATTTGTAAATTTTCATTAAAATATTATCCAATTATAATATTTTTTGATATCTGGATATATAAAAACAACCAACTTTACTGGATAGAATATCTATCAGGCTGCCCTCTGAATGGTTTTAGACAGTTTTTATAATCATCCGACCCTTTAACCATTTATTTTTTATTGTTACTTATCAATTTCGACCCGTTCACCTAACAAACATCCATATTTTTCAAACAAATATCCAGCTTATATAATTAGGTTAAATAAACTCAGGCAGATATTTATTGCCGCTTAAATCAAAAAACTATATTTTATTGAGGAGTGTTGTAAATGAAAATTCGTGTTTTAGTAGCTAAACCAGGCCTTGACGGACATGACCGCGGCGCCAAAGTCGTCGCCCGCGCCTTACGTGACGCAGGCTTTGAAGTTATTTATACCGGGATCAGGCTGACCCCGGAACAAATCGCTGAAGCAGCTCTTCAGGATGATGTCAAGGTCGTCGCCCTGAGCCTGCTTTCCGGAGCACATAACACCCTGTTCCCAAAAGTGGTCGAATTAATGCGGGCCAAAGGTTTAAACGATGTACTGGTTATCGGCGGCGGCGTTATCCCTGATACTGATATTCCCGGTTTAAAAGCCGCCGGTGTAGCCGAAGTCTTTACTCCAGGTACTCCTACCGGTAATATCGTCGATTTTATCAACGCCAATACCCACTGACCGCAGCCGGTAAAACAGTTCTCTTAAATCACACTGGCTTTAACAGCCAACCATTCAGGAGGTGTTTCCCTTGTCAACCCAGGTAAAAATAGAAAAAATGCTGCAGAAAACAGCTGTAGTTTTAGCGGCAGGCGGGGAAAAACGTATCGCCAAACAGCACGCAGCCGGTAAAATGACAGCACGGGAAAGGATCGCCTCACTGCTGGACGAAAACTCCTTTGTTGAATTAGACCGTTTCGTCAAACACCGCTGTACTGATTTCGGCCAGTCCCAAAAGGCGCTGCCTGGCGAAGGAGTCACAACCGGCTATGGTACTGTTTCCGGCCGTCTGGTCTACGTTTTTGCCCAGGATTTTACAGTCGAAGGCGGTTCCTTAGGCGAAATGCACGCCGCAAAAATCGTCAAAGTCCAGCGCCTGGCTCTGAAAATGGGTGCGCCGCTTGTCGGACTTAACGATTCCGGCGGCGCACGTATTCAGGAAGCTGTCGATGCCATGTCCGGCTATGGCAAGATTTTTTTCAATAATACTCTGGCCTCGGGAGTAATCCCGCAGATCTCGGCCATTATGGGACCTTCAGCCGGCGGCGCAGTCTACAGTCCGGCACTGACAGACTTTATTTATATGGTCAGAAACACCTCTAAAATGTTCATCACCGGCCCAGCAGTTGTTAAAGCCGTCACCGGCGAAGATGTGACCCAGGAACAATTAGGCGGCGCCATGACCCATAACGGTACTTCCGGCGTAGCACATTTTGCCGCTGAAAATGATAGCGACTGTCTGCGGCAGATCCGTTATCTTCTCAGCTTTCTGCCTTCAAATAATCTGGAAGCGGCACCTGTCGTCGACACAGGAGATGCCCCACAGCGTATCGACGCCAGACTGAATACCCTGCTGCCGGACAATTCCAATCAGGCCTACGATATGAAAACCGTTATCACATCAATTGTTGACAACGGCGAATTTTATGAATCACAACAATACTGGGCTGCAAATATCATCACCTGTTTTGCCCGTATGGACGGACAGACTGTTGGGATCATTGCCAACCAGCCTAAAATCATGGCAGGCTGCCTTGATATCAACGCCTCTGATAAAGCGGCACGCTTTATCCGTTTCTGCGATGCCTTCAATATCCCCCTGCTGAATCTGGTAGATGTTCCCGGGTTCCTGCCGGGCTGTAATCAGGAATACGGCGGTATTATCCGCCACGGAGCCAAAATGCTGTATGCTTATTCCGAAGCTACTGTACCCAAGATCACAGTCATTACCCGTAAAGCCTATGGCGGTTCATACATCGCCATGTGCTCACAGGACCTCCGTGCCGATCAGGTCATAGCCTGGCCAACTGCGGAGGTAGCAGTAATGGGTCCTGCCGGTGCAGCTAATATCATTTTCAAAAACGACCCTGATGTAAAAGCCAAAACTGAGGAATACATCGACAACTTTGCCACACCATATCAGGCTGCGATGCGAGGTATGGTCGATCTGGTCATCGAACCGCAGAACACCCGTCCCACTGTCATCAACGCCCTGCAAATGCTGCAGAGCAAACGCGAGACCCGCCCTGCGAAACGTCACGGAAATATTCCTTTATAGTCAGCTGTACATCCTTTGAAAATAAAATAGCTTCGTTTGCAAACCGCAAAATAATGTCCTTTAACAGGTAACCTCATACACCTTTAAGCGGCACATTATCTTTGCGGTATTTTTTACCCATAAATTGTCCTGCTGTACTGTCTATTGCCAGCTTCAGCAAGACTGTTATTTTCTGGAGAGAAGGAGTTGATAATCATGACCCCGGACGTACAATTTTTATTACTGCTTGCTGTTATTGCTTTACTTTTCATTACCGAACTGATCCCGCTTGCCGTCACATCGATCGGCGGCGCCGTTGCCTGCGGCCTCTTAGGCTTCATCACACCCAAAGCCGTCTTTTCCGGCCTTTCCAATTCTTCAGTACTCCTATTTGCCGGCATGTTCGTCGTCGGTGCAGCAATGTTCCATACCGGGCTGGCGCAGAACATCGGGAAAAAAGTAGTCTCGGTATTCGGTACCAGCGAAAAAAGCCTGATGCTGGGTATCATGATCATCGGCGCTGTCCTGTCAGGTTTTTTGTCTAATACCGGCACGACGGCCTGCCTGATGCCTGTTGTACTGGGCATCTGCTCCGCTGCCAGGCTTCCGGCTTCCAGGCAGCTGCTGCCGCTGGCATTCGGCATCGCTTTCGGAGGCATCTTCACTATTATCGGTACACCGCCGAACCTGATCGCTTCCAACGCTTTAGTCGAAGCAGGTTTCAGGCCTTTTGGCTTTTTTGAATTTGCCTGGGTCGGTATTCCTATCGCTATCGCCGGCACCCTGTACATGATGTTCATCGGCTACCGTTTTCTTCCTAAAGTCAATGCGGCCGCCGATATAGAAATCGAACAGGAATTTGACGTCAGTAATGACAATCCTCAAAAACAGCTTATTTCCGGTCTGATCCTTTTAGGCGTAGTCATCGTTATGGCTTTGAACCTGAAATTCATTACCCTGGAAATGGCGGCTGTTATCGGCGCGCTCGTCGCCGTATTGACCGGCTGCCTGACTGAAAAGCAAGCTTATGCCAGCATCGACTGGGTTTCAATATTCCTGTTCGCCGGTATGATCTCCGTTTCATCCGCCATGGATAAAACCGGTGCCGGCAAACTGCTGGCTAAATTCTGCGTCGATCTGCTCGGCGGCACGCCTTCACCCTTATTCGTAGCCGCATTGTTATTTTTAGTATCCAGCTTTTTGACACAATTTATGTCCAACACAGCAACAGCAACATTACTCTGCCCCATCGGAGTTGCTATTGCCCAACAGATAGGTGCTTCACCTCACGCCGTCGTCATGTCGATCACCATCGGCATCGCCTGCGCCTATGCCACTCCTGTCGGTACACCGCCTAACACACTGGTTTTAGGACCTGGCGGCTATCGTTTCATGGATTATGTTAAAGTTGGCACTCCTTTGATTTTCGTAAGTTTTATCGTTTCCATGATCGTTATCCCTATCGTCTGGCCTTTCTTTAAATAAACTTTCACAGCACCTGTTCAGCAGCAGGTGCTGTTTATTTTATAGCAAACCTTTTTTTGTCTCCCGCTCCGTGATACAATAATAAAAAAGTCTGAAAGGAGCGGTCGGTTTATGGCAAAAGCCGTCTGCGGGCGCTTTGCCCCTACGCCCAGCGGCAGAATGCACCTCGGCAATGTTTTCTGCGCCCTGCTGGCCTGGCTGTCAGCAAAAAAACAGGGCGGAACCATCACACTGCGTATCGAAGACCTTGACAAGCCCCGCTGCCCTGCCGGCAGCGACATGCTTTTAGAAGATGATCTGCACTGGCTGGGCCTGGAATGGGATACCGGAGGCAGCGCCGGCGGAAAAGATGCGCCCTATTATCAAAGCCGCCGTTTTGACATCTATGCCGCCTATTTTGCACAGCTGCAAAAACTGGGACTGACTTACCCCTGCTTTTGCAACCGGGCTGAGCTGCACGCCGCCCAGGCACCGCATCTAAGTGACGGACGCATTCTATACGCCGGTACCTGCCGCCATTTGACAGCCGAACAGACTGCTGCCAAAGCCCGCACCAAAGACCCGGCACAGCGGCTGCGGCTTCCTGATACTGCTGTCAGCTTTATCGACGGACATTATGGTCCGTATACGCAGAACCTGGCTGCTGAATGCGGCGATATCATCCTGCGGCGCAGCGATGGTGTTTACGCCTATCAACTGGCAGTGGTCGTCGATGATGCCCTGATGGGCATCACGGAAATTGTCCGCGGCTGCGACCTGCTCAGTTCCACACCGCAGCAGCTTTATCTGTACCAGCTGCTGGGCTTTACCCCACCGGCTTTTATTCATGTACCACTGCTGATGGCTGCAGATGGCAGACGTCTTTCCAAACGCAACCGTGATCTGGATCTTGGCTTTCTCCGTCAGCATTTTGTCAGTCCTCAGCCGCTCATCGGCCTCCTTGCCTTCCTGGCCGGACTGCTGCCGGCACCTGAACCAGTCAGTGCCAAAGAACTGCTTCCGTTGTTCAGCTGGCAGAAAGTGCCCCATAACAATATCATCGTCAGTGAAAAGCTTTTAAATTTATTTAAACTATAAAGGAGCAACGCTATGCTTTATGTAGTTCTCGCAACCTTTGCCGCCGGTATGGCGACAGAATATTTTTTAGGCAACCGCTGGATAGGTTTTTTCGCAGTCGGCGTACCGGCTTGCCTGTATTTTTTCTATCTGGATTATCAAAAACGTGCGGCCGCAAAAAAAGAAGAAGAAGAAAAGCGTGCCAAACGTAAAGAACGTAAACAACAGCATAAATGATAAAAAGAACGCATTGGATAATGCGTTCTTTTTATTTATCACTGTTATTATTAAATATTATCCGCAGAGCGTTTTCCGTCGCCAGGCAGGAACCAAGCTCACTGCTGCCATCCTCCAGTGTGCCGTGGTAATCGCTGCCGCCGGTAAGAAATAAACCGTATTGAACAGCCATCTGTCTGATAGCTTCTTTATCAGCCTCTGTATTTTTACGGTGTTCCAGCTCAATACCCTTTAAGCCATACCCGACCAGTTCAGGCACAAGCTCAAGATTTTGCTGCTGCCCCGGATGGGCCAATACTGCCAATCCTCCGGCTTCTGTAATCACACGCACGGCAGCGGCAGCATCCAGGTACTCAATATCGAAATCACAATAACCGCCGTTTTTAAATGTTTCATGATAAAAAGTGCCAAACATTTCTTCTACCTGCTCCGTCGCCACCAAATATTCCATAAGATGCTGTTTGTAAATAACGTGTCCGGCCCGTTTCACAAAATTCTGAGGACGGATACGAAAACCATGCTCTGCCAGAAGTGCGATCTGGCGCAGGCTATTAGCCTGCCTGCGTTCCAGCAGCGGACGGCAGAAGGCCGTCACTGATCTCGTGTCACGCATGGCATAACCTAAAATATGCGCCTTCCGCTGCTTTTGAAAATCATAGGCCGAAATCTCGATTCCAGGCATCACCTTCAAAGCAGTGACCGGCGGAATATCACCGCAGCGCGGCACCCGGTCATGGTCGGTAATGGCGATATGGGTCAGCCCCTTGCTCACCGCCTGCTGGATCAGTTCAATCACCGTAGCGCTGCCGTCAGAATATGCAGAATGTAAGTGCAGATCACCGCGCATCAGGCAAAACTCCCTTCGGACATATTGAAGACCTTATCACAAACGCCTTCCATAAATTCCAGATCATGAAAAATTCCCAGCATACTGGTCTTTTCTTCTTTTAACTGCTGCAGGATATCCTTTACTAAAACTTTAGTCTTATTATCCAGAGACGCCGTTGGTTCGTCCAGCAGCATCAGCCGCGGCCGTTTGACCATAGCGTGCGCCAGATTCAAACGCAGCCTTTCACCTCCGGAAAAGGTCTGCGGATAAATATCCCACAATTCCTCCTGCAAACGAAAATAATCCAGCATTTCCTTAGCACGGCGCTCGGCCTCGCCGGCGGCGACGCCGATCTCCAGCAGTGCCGACATAACATGCTCTTTTGCCGTCGTACGCGGCATCACATTCAGAAACTGAGCCACATAACCGATTTCATAGCGGCGCAGCTGCAGCATCTGCCGCTCGTCGGCCTGAGCCAGATCAATAGGCCCAAAAGCCTGACTGTTATAAACGATCGTACCCTGCAGCGGCAGATAGGTACGGTTGATACATTTAAGAATGCTCGACTTACCGGCGCCGGAACGCCCCACTATACCGATAAATTCACCCTCATGCAGCGTGAAACCGATATCGCGGCAGCTCTTGATAGTTTTGCCCAAATTATGCAGATAAAAATTTTTCGTCAGCCCTTCAATGGCAAGTATCTCCATAACTCCTCCTAAACCCTGTATTCCAACTGTGAAATAACCTTGCCGTCAACCAAAGCGTGAGTAATAACAGGATAACCGTCTAAAATCTTGATAATCAGCAGATCGGCCTTTTTTCCCACCGCCAACGAGCCATAATCGTTATCGATACACATCGCTCTGGCCGGATTCAGCGTCAGCTTATTGACGATTTCCGGCAGCGGCACGCCGTGCTGCTTATGCATAATGAAAATACTGTGCAGCATTGCCGCAGGATAATAGTCGGAGCAGAGAATATCGGCGCAGCCTTCCTTGACCGCTTCTGCCGCAGACAGATTGCCGGTATGTGAACCGCCCAGCAGAATATTAGGGGCTCCGACCACTGTAGCCAAACCTAACTGCTGTGCCTGCCTGGCAACGTCGATCGTAATTGGAAATTCACTGATAGCAACGCCCAGCTCCTTATTTACCTGCAGCTTGGCAGCAGTATCGTCATCATGTGACGCTGCGGGGATTCCGTTAGCCCTGGCCAGTTCCGCCAGCTCATGCAGCTGTTCAAAGCTCAGGGTCCGTTTGTTTTTATGATGTTCCAGCACGCCCTCAAACCCCAGCGTTGTTACAGTTTCGCCGTGATAAGCGGTAATAGTTTTGCGGTAAGTCTCGATATTGCGGTACTGCCCCTGCCCGGGCGTATGGTCCATAAACGATATCTCATGCACTGTTTTTTCCCGCAGCATTTTGCTGACGATATCAAACGCTTCCAGATTATCGATCTCGATCCGCAAATGCAGACGATGATGAATAAGGTGATGACGCTCGTGGATATTATTGATCAGCTCAGCCAGCTTCAGCACATTTTTCTTATAGCGCAGCTCCGAAGCCCCAAAATAATCGTCCTGGTAGAGTGATATCGAATGGTAGATCGTTGTGATCCCCTGATTGATCAACTGCCGCTCAATCTCCTTCAGTCCCATCTCGAAATCCATCACACTGGTAGGACGCGGCTGAATGATCTGTTCGATCTTGTCAGAATGAGTATCGATAAAACCGGGGCAGACATACCTTCCGTGCGCATCGATTTTTTCATCATATTGCCCCAGATCGATAACGTCCTCTGCAAGAATATCGATAATACGGTCATTTTCCAACACCAGCACTTTATTTTCCAACACCTCGGCAGGTGTGATCAGTTTACCATTATAAATAGCTGTTTTCATAGTCGTCCTTTCCCGCGGCAGCGCCGCTGTTAGAGCAATGAGTGTACCAGCTGCTGTGTATAAGCATGCTGCGGATCCTCTAAAATCTGATCGGTAAGACCGCTTTCCACTACCTGGCCATCCAGCATGACCATCGTCCTGTCTGCCAGCATCCTGATCACTGCCAGATCATGCGAGACCAGAATGATCGAAATATTATAACGGCTGCGTATTTTCCTGATCAGGTCTAAAACCTTGGCCTGTACCGAAAGATCTAGCCCGGTGGTGACCTCATCCAAAAGCAGCAGCCCCGGATTATTGGCCAGCGCCTTGGAGATCTGTACCCGCTGCTGCATACCGCCCGAAAAATTTCTGGGCGGTTCCGCACGCCTGGAAGTCAGTATCTCCACCGCTTCCAAAAGCTCCACTGTTCTGCCGTCCATAAAAGCTACATTACGGTTGCCGGCGGCAATGATCTTTTCAGCAACATTGGCAGCAGATGAATAATCCATACGCAGACCCAGCAGAGGATTCTGATAAACAATCCCCATCAGATGATTTTTGATATACCGGCGCTGCTGTGAACTGGCGCCGAAAATATTGACCTTTCCATCCTGATACTGCTTCAGAAAGGCACTGCCTCCTGTTACTTCATGATCGAAATACAGACTTTTCATCACACTGGATTTTCCTGAGCCTGATTCACCGACAATGCCTAATACTTCTCCGGGATAAACGTCAAAGGATACATTGCGTACAGCCCAGACAGTACCGCAGCGGGGACAGCGGTTCTTTTCCAGCGGCTGCCGTCTGCGGCAGCACTCGCAGCCGTTGCCATAACGCAGCAGCAGATCGCGCACCTGTAAAACGGCCTCTTCTTTATTCATCATATCTGCCGCCCCTTTCCGCGCACAGCATCCTGCTCTTTTACATATTCACGGAATTTCTCAGATTCTTTGACTCTGGAAGTGGTTTCCATTTCACAGCACCCCGCCAGCACCGTGATCTTCTCCCTCAGCAGCGGCTGCAGGCAACAGGGCAGATGCTCGGCGTGATAACGATGCAGCGCTACACATTCGCGGCACTTCCCGTGCCATTCGCAGCGGCTGTAAGGACAACTGCAGTCCAGCACCTCCTGGCTCTCCAGCAAGGCCCTGTTTTTTAATGTATCTTCATAATATTCCTCTTTAGTACGCATCAGCAGTCCGCCTCCTTGCGCAGCCTTCGTTTAGAGCAGTAACCTGTATCCGAACACTGATAGCTGACAGCGCCTGTCTCTCTGTCGATAAGCTCGTCAAAATAAACATTTTCCGCTCCACATAAACGGCAGCGGCGACCTTCCATATGTTCGATCTCAAAAGGCACATCGTCAAACGCCAGCGACACGACCTTTGTATGAGGCGGTATCGCATAAATTTTCTTCTCGCGCCCTGCTCCGAATAAATACAGACATTCCGACTCATGCAGTCTGGGATTGTCATATTTCGGGATCGGACTGGGGTTCATAACATATCTGTCCTCAACAGTAACCGGATATTCCGTAGCAATCGTGACCTTGCCATATTTCATAATGCTTTCATAAAGCTGCAGCCAAATGCCCGTGTAATCCGCTTCTGCATGCATCAGCTTCGTTGCTTCCTCGCTTGGTTCTATCACCCGCAGCGGTTCCGGCAAAGGCACCTGAAAAACCAGCAGCTGGTCATTACGCAGCGGTTCCTCGGGTATACGATGACGCGTCTGGATCAGGGTTGCTTCCGTACTGTCTGTAGTAGTCGCCACATCGCTGCACAAATTGATAAATTTCTTGATATTGACAGCGTTGACACTATCGTCGCTGCCCTGATCGATAACCTTCAAAACATCACGCGGGCCGATCAGCGACAAAGTGAGCTGAATGCCTCCTGTCCCCCAGCCGCGCCCTATCGGAAGTTCGCGCGAGCCGAACGGCACCTGATAACCGGGTACAGCCACCGCCTTTAAAATACTGCGCCTGATTTCCCGTTTAGAACCTTCGTCCAGGAAAGCAAAATTATATTCAGGATTCATGCTCCGGCTCCTTTCTGGTCTTGCGTACGCTGTCCAGCTTAGACTGGAAGGTAACGTAATGCGGCAGTTTCAAATGAGAAATAAAGCCGTTCATCTCCAGCGAATCACCATGCAGCAGTACAAATTCTTCATCCTGCGCAGGAGCAGGCCCTTCTGTTTCCAAGGAAGCGTCCAGCACCGCCATCGAGATCGCCTTGTTTTCGTTCCGCCCCAAAACTGCGCCGTAGCCTACTGCCAATTTCAGTTTCTTATCGTCATCCTCAGGAATAAAGCCCTCTACTTCCGTCAGCAAAATTTCACCGATGCAGATGCTTTCCGTCTCGTCAAACAAATATGGTACTTCCAGCTCCACATAGCCGCAGCGCAGTTCACCTACAGTTGGATGTACGCGCCATAACCACGGATCGAACTATACGCCAGTCCGCCGATAAAGCCCCCGTCAGCCCGGGTCAGAGTCTGCAGACGCGCGCTTCTGTCAGCAGGGAATTCCAGAACATTCTTCGTTACATCCACAGGTTCCATATCATCGATCTCACAGCTGTCGATCAATCCCTCTGCCTTCAGATACTCCGAAACCCGTGGCAGCTTTACTACCGGCACAGGCTTCGCCTCTTTAAGGCAGCACTGACGCCGGGCGCATAATTCCACTGCCGATGGCTGTTTAAATTCAATCAACCGATGTGTATAATCATAGGTCGCTCCCAGAATCTGCCCGCCCTGGATATCCTTAAAGGCTGCCGAGATCCTGCGGACAGCGCGCATCTCTGTCCCGCTGGCCGGCAGGGTATAATAATTGCGGCTCAAAGTCGAACGATAAGCCCGCAGCAAAAACACTGCTTCTTCGATACTGCCTTCCGCCTGTTTCAGAGCCAGTGCCGCATAAGCCGGCGCATATAAGCCAGACTCGCTCATTACCCGGTCCACTAAAAGGCCCAGCTTTTTTTCTATCGCTTCTACTTCCAGCTCTTTAAAAGTACTGCCGCGCATACAATGCAGCAGCCTGATGCTTTCCTCTATTGCTTCCTGACCGCCGGAAACTGCCACATAAGCCATCTGTTCACCTGCTTTCTATTCTTGTTTTACGTGGTATACCCATCAGGCAGCCCCGCTGATCCAGCACAAAAAAATCAAGGCCCAGCGGATACTCATATTCCTGCTCATCACGTTTCCCCAAAGCCGCCCGCAGTTCCGGGCACATAATGATTTCCTGGACAGCCTTGATCCCGGGCCCGCTGATCCGCTGCAGCTTGCCTGCCTGCAGATCCGCTGTGCACAAAATGACAGTCGCGCTTTTATGAGGATCGCGCAGTGTACCGCACTTAGCAGCCTGTACTGCTTCCTGCCAATCCGCATTCTCCGTCACAAAGATATAATCCGCTTTACTCACAGCAGCTGTTTTAGCCAGAGTCAGCTCAGTAATTTTCTCTGCCAGCGCAGGAGAACCGCAGACTGCAAAACTGACCTCATTGTCCAAAAGCACTGCCGCCACAGTCAGCGGCATGGCATAAGCTCCACCCAGCTTCCGGGCCAAAGGTCCCAGCTCAACGATGCGTCCCGGATTGCTCAGCGCTTCCAGCAGCAGACGAAAAGCAGCCTGAGTGTCATATACAAAATCAAATTCATAAGCTTTCTGCATTATCTTTACTCCTGATCCATAGTCTGAAAATCAACCATCGTTTTGGCATACAATCCGTTTTCCAGTTCCTGTTCCCGCTGCTGCCGCATAGACAGCCGCTGCAGCACTGTCTTCAGTTTATCCAGTTCGCTGACCTGCCTGTTAAAAGCAGCGTCGATCACCGCCATGGAGCTGACTTTGTCAAAATCATCACCCAGCACAACAGCTGTCCCTTTAGTGCCGCCCAGTTCCACAACTGTATCGCACACCAGCGCCTCACCCAGATAAAACAAGCTGTTTTTTACCGGCTCACGCAGCTTGATCATCGCCAGTGTTTTAGCAGGCGCCTTCACAACGCTGACACCATATTTTTCAGCCAGCGGCTGAGCCAGCTCACGCAGCATACTGCCATCGGCGGCCGCCATAATACGGAACAACTCTTTTTTCTCCATAACATCACCCTTTATCTGTCAGATATAGTTTTTCTTGATTGTTGTAAAAACCAGCTCCACGCAATAGGCAAATACAAAAACCAGTACGATCGCCAGCCCTGCGGCCCCAAACTGATAGCCCTGGATATTATTCGCAATCGCAAAGCCGATTCCGCCGGCACCAATCATCCCCAGGATCGCTGATTCAGAAAAATTTATTTCAAAACGCAGACCAGTCCAGGCCATGATCTGCGAAGCTGCCGCAGGCAGTATCGCCGACAAAAAAATATGCAGCTTACTGGCTCCTGTTGCCTCAAGCGCCTCGATCACTTCCTCAGGCACATCTTCAAAGCTTTGCGTAAAAGCCCTGGCAAAAAAAGCTGTGGCATGCACACACAGTCCTACGATGCCCGCAGCAGGCCCCAACCCCAGACAAACCAGCGCCAGCAATACCCAAACCGGTGTCGGTACGGCACGCAGAAACGTAAAGAACGCGCTCAGAGCATACGTCACAAATTTATTTTTCATCAGGTTACGGGCACCAAAGGCAGCTAATAACAATCCCAGCAGAACGCTGTAAATAGTTGCCAGCACAGTTATTGCCACCGTCTGGGAAAAGGCCTCCAGCGTCAGCCCAAAATCGTGAAAATCCAGCAGCGCCAGCAAACCAAAGGTCTTCCCCAGGTCAGGCAGCCTGGAAATAAGCTTCAGCCAATCCAACTGCAGATAATATAACGCCACTATCGAAACGACTGTTACAGCTGCTAAAAACCAGCGCAGCTCACTATCCTGCCCGCTGCGGGCAACACGGATCCTGCCGTTACTGAACTCAAGACACTGCACCCTCGCCTGTACAAAAGTCTGCTCCATTTTATGTCAACACCTTTCTTCGCAGATAATTAGTTAAAAATTCCACCATAATGACCATCGCCGCAATAACCAGAATAATTCCTGCCGCGCCGGCATAATTAAACGACTTGATATAGGAAAACAGCACCAGCCCGATCCCCCCGCCGCCTACCATTCCCACAATAGTCGACGCGCGTATATTAAGTTCGATGCAGTACAGGAACCAGGCGATAAACTGTGTCAGGCAGGTCGGTACGATACCCTGACAGACCTTCTGCCAAAACGTACCGCCGCAGGCCGTCAGCCCTTCCATTGCATCACAGGATACCTCGTCGATCACTTCAATAAACGCTCTTGTCATAAAGGCAAAGGTCGAAATCAGCAAAGCAATAAAACCAACACCGGTACCAATACCCAGTGACGAAAAAAGGATAAAAGCCCAGACCAGTGTCGGGATATTCCTCAGAAAAGTGGCAAACCCCCGGATCGTTCTGGCCAGTCCCTTCCATGGTGATAAAGAAGTGCTGCCGAACACAGCGAAAAGAAAAGCAAACACTGCCGCAACGAAGCTGGACGAAACCGCCAACGCAAAAGTTACAAGAATCGATTCTACTACTACCGGCGAAGCATTGAAGCGTGGCGGCAGGAAATCCTGAAACAGAAATTTCCAAAATTCTCCCTGTTCCCAAAGCACCTCCAGCGGATTAAAACGGGAAATATAAGTCGCCAGGCAGAACAAAACCAGCACGACCACTAAAAACCAGGTATAAACCTGTTTTTCACGGGGATTCATTATACTTATTTTTTCAGGCATAATTTTCACCCTGCTTAATGATCAGATTTTCCATCGAAGTATTATAAATTTTCTCTATCACTGCATTATTCAGCTGCTGCGGGGTTCCGTCAAAAATCATTTCTCCTTTTGCCAGACCGATGATGCGCGTAGCATAACGCATGGCCACATCCAGCTGATGCAGATTGACGATACAGGCAATATTACGGCGCTGCGTCATCTGATAGATCAGGTCCATAATGATTTTAGACGCATTAGGGTCCAGTGAAGCGATCGGTTCGTCACAAAGAAGCAGCTTCGGTTCCTGCATAATCGCCCTGGCAATACCTACGCGCTGTTTCTGACCGCCCGAAAGATCACTGGCACGGTTATATAAACGATCGCCCATCTCGATTTCCTGCAGCAAGTCAATCGCCTTACGTTTGTCCTCTTCCGTATAATTACCAAGCATCCCGTCCAACGCCGACATATAACCCAAGCGCCCATGTAGCACGTTCTGCATTACCGACAGCCGCTGCACAAGATTATAATGCTGAAAGATCATCCCGACTTTACGCCGCAGCAGCCGCAGCTTTTTGCCGGACGCACCGGTAACTTCCTCGCCGTCGATGTATACATGACCTCCGCTGGGGACTACCAGCTGATTGACCGTTCTCAGCAGGGTGGACTTGCCCGATCCGGAAGGACCGATAACAGCGACAAATTCTCCGGCGCTGACCTCCAGACTGATATCATGCAAAGCGCGGACCTGATTGCCATAAACTTTCTCGATATGCTCCATTTTTAAAACCGTGCTCATGCTTCCTCCTATAAAAAAGGCCGGACAGCGCCGGCCTCTGCTCCAACTTATTTACTGCTGCTCAGGGCTTTGTTCAGATCAATGATACCTTTGTAATCTTCAATACTGCATTCTACGAAACGCTTATCCTCTGCACCCATTACCCCTTTGTAGTAAGCGGCATTGTCATAGCTCAGGATAAAGTTTTTTACCTTTTCCTTCACTTCTGCCGGCAGATCCCTGCGCAGAGCCATCGGTTCGGACGGGATCGGATCAGAAGCGAAAATAATTTTAACGTCATCTTTGCTGACACGTCCCGCATTGATCTCAGCCGCCAGGATTGCATCAGAGATAGGAGCTACCTGCACATCACCCTTGACTACAGCCGCCAGACCTGCTTGATGCTTGCCGGAAAAGCTGACTGCCTGGAAAAATTTGCCATTAGTATGCAGATCATCCATCGAAAGCTTCTCACCGGGAAATGCTTTCATAATCGCCGCTGAAGGGATCAGATTGCCGGAAGTGGAATTCGGGTCAACGAACGCCATCGTTTTCCCTTTGATATCCTGGATACTATTGATATCAGTATTCTTGCTGCTCGTAACCAGAACAGACTTATAAGTCGCGTTCTTTTTATCTTTATCCTTGGCAATCATCCCGATCGGTTCTGCACCTGCACGTTCATAAGCCAGGCAGAAGCTTAACGGTCCAAAATAAGCCATATCGGCTTTACCGGTACGCATAGCCTCAATCACCGCATTATAATCGTTAGATACCAGCTCTGTGACCTCCATTCCCAAAACCTTGCTCAAATCGCCCGCCATACCTTTTCTGGCATCGGCATTTTTATCTGTCGATTCATTCGGCAGATAAGTGATCACAAATTTCTTTTGCTCAGACTGACCGCCGCAGCCGCTGAACAGCAAACAGCTCATTACTGCCAGCATCAGCAGGGCGCAGACATTGAATAATTTTCTTGATTTCATTTCCTTCTCTCCTTTTTCACAAGTACTGAAATTTTGCTTGCATCTGGAAACACTGTCATCATAACAAAGCTTTCTTTGCTTTGAATTAAGAAGGCTTTAAGTTCTTGTAAAGAATTTCGCCTTTCTTTAAAGGTTTGTTAAAGCATGACCCTTAAAATACCCGTGCAAATAAAAAAAGTCCGCAGGCTGACATACATCAGCCTGCGGACTTGCACTTTTTAAATTGTTTTAAGCTGTTAGATCTTTACATCGATCTGGGCCGATACGCCCACACCCTGCACGCGGTTGATACCGCTGATAGCGACCTTATCGACCGGGATCAGCGCTTTCGCACGGAAGCTTTTAAAGAAGGAAGCCTCCAGCTGCAAAGCAGCCTGACATTTATCTACCTGCTCCTTCGGTCCCGATACCTGAGCAGCGCCGGCATAACTTCCGTCACCCACGGTAATAATCGGCACTACCTTGGTAGCGTAATCGCTGGAGATAGGATATTTTGCCGTCAAAGTATTGATAGCGCTGTTCAGCTGGTCGGCAAACTGGCTGACCAATAACGATACAGCGCCGCCTTTAACTACGGTACCCAAAATACCGGCCTGCGCCGGAGCCGTTCCCTGTCCCAGTAAAAATCCGCAGACCAGTGCCGCGGCGATCCATTTTTTTCCCTGCATAATATTACCTCCTCTGCCTGAATCATTTCAGATTTATCGTTTCAATTCGACATCAACAAACAAAACTCTTGCTCTTTTGCAAATTGTTCACCAAGAAATCACAAAATATTTCTCCTTCCGATAATTTTATGAAACTTCTGCATTTTACAAACTGCCTGTTTTGCGATACGATAGGTTTAAGAAGATTTTACAGCGGCAGCATTTGCCGCAGCAAAGGAGCTGTTATTATGGAACAGTTTAAATATTACGCACCTACAAAAATACTTTTCGGTAAAAATACCGAAGCCGAGGTTGGTAAACTCTGCAAAACACAAGGAGCAAGCAAGGTCCTGGTACACTTCGGAGGCAGCAGTGCCAAAAAATCCGGTCTGCTTGATCGTGTCTGCGGCGCACTGCAGGAAGCAGGACTGCACTATGTGACCCTGGGCGGCGTTGTGCCCAATCCTCGTTTAAGCAAGGTTTATGAAGGTATTGAAATCTGCAGGCGGGAAAAAGTTGATTTTATTCTCGCTGTAGGCGGCGGCAGCGTCATCGACAGTGCCAAAGCCATTGGTTATGGCATCACCAATCCCGGCGATGTCTGGGACTACTACAGCGGCAAAGCGCCGCAGGCCTGCGCCCCTATCGGCGCCGTCCTTACCATTGCCGCGGCCGGCAGTGAAATGAGCAATGCGTCAGTCATTACCAATGAAGACGGCTGGCTGAAACGCGGACTGCAGTCGCCCTATGCCTACTGTAAATTTGCCGTTTTAAATCCCGAGCTGACCTGCACTCTGCCGCCCTACCAAACAGCCAGCGGCTGTACTGACATCATCGTTCATACTTTAGAACGTTACTTTACAAAACCCGGCGTCACCTCCCTGGCCCTCACTGACGGCATGGCCGAAGCTCTGCTGCGCAACGTCATGCGTAATGCCCGACTGGCTTTACAGAAGCCTGCCGACTATGACGTCCGCGCCGAGATCATGTGGGCAGGCACGCTTTCCCATAATGACATCACCGGCGACCGCAGTCAGGGCGACTGGGCTTCCCACCAGCTGGAGCATGAATTGGGCGGTATGTTCGATATTGCTCACGGCGCAGGCCTTGCAGCGATCTGGGGCAGCTGGGCCCGCTATGTGCTCAAACAAAACCCCTGCCGTTTCGCACAACTGGCAGTTAACGTACTGAATGTTCCCTACAGCTTCGGCAATGACGAAAAAACAGCGCTTGAAGGAATCGCTGCCATGGAAGACTTTTTCCGTTCCATTGGTATGCCAACCTCGATCAGCGACATTGAAATCGAACTCACCGACACCCAAATCAAAGAGCTGGCACACAAATGCAGCTTTATGGGCAGAAGAACGATCGGCGGCTTCGTCACCCTGAACGCTGCCGATATGGAAAATATTTACCGGATGGCCAGATAAAACAGTATAAAAAACACAAAGACGCGTCTGCCAAAAGGCAGGCACGTCTTTTTTACTGCGCCCTAACGCATATTATTTACTTTTGAATCAGTTTCCTACGCCGGCGCCGTAATTATCAGCCTTTGATATCGCCGGCCTCTGCCACCATCAGCTGATCGACAAACTGCACCCTGACCGGTACTAAAAGCTTCTGTCCCGGTTTCAGGTTAGTATTCGCCAGCGCATTGGTTTCGCAGATACGGTAAATGACTTCGCGTACATCTTCGTCCTGATCGGCCCAGCGGTCAGCGATAGCCCACATGGTATCGCCTGTATGTACAGTGATCTGTTCGTAATGATAAACAGTATCATCCTGTAAAAAATTATAGCCTGTATATAAAATAGTGGTCATCAGCATTAATACAAACAACTTCTTCATAACTCCACGACCTTTCAAAACATCTGTTCGTTAAACATATAATAAACCGAACTGTTTTGTTTGTCAAGAGTTTTTCTAAAAATTTGTTCGTATTTTAGAGTTTTAAGGCGAACGTTTCTGCAATCAGGCGAACAGATCTAACCACGCAGCACCCACATATAAAACGGCGTCGTTATTACTGCCAGCAGTGTACTGACCACCGTCAGCATCGCCGCATACTTGTAATCGCCGCCATAAACCTTAGCTACAATAGAAGTGTTCGTCATCGCCGGCATAGCCGCCTGCATAACAAATACATCGCTCATCAATTTCGGCAGCGCAAAAAACGGCAGACAGACCATAACGCACAGCGGACAGATCACAAACCTTCCCACCATTGCCGCCGTCAGCTCTCTGTCAAATTTGATCTCGCTCCAGGACGCTTTACTGATCGCGATACCGATAAACAGCATGGCCAGCGGCGTCGTCATTCCGCCCAGATAACGAAAAGAAGCTTCGATCGGCATCGGCAGACGCCAATCAAGCATTACTAAAATAATTCCTGCCAAAAAACCTAACAGCGGCGGGTTCAGAACCACTTTCAGAGTCTTTCTACTGAGCCACGGTGCCGCCACACCGGCATCAGACGCCATATCGTGCACTGCTACGACCCAGAACATCGTAGTATTGACCATATAATACAGCATGACATAAGGAATACCTTCTTCACCGAACAAAGCCAGCGTCATCGGCAGGCCGATGAAAATAGTGTTGGAAACAAAAAAGACAGTACAGAACACGCCGACCCGGTCACGCCGCACCTTCAGCAGCCGTGCTGCCGCATGGCCGATAAAATAGCCCAATGCCATGGAAATGATCGGTACCGGCAGACCGCCGCTCATCTCGATCAGCTGATCGTGGCTGAAATTGACCGTCAGATTGACGATCATATAGGTAGGCAGGCAGACCTTGGTCACCAGCTGGGCCACAGCCGAGCTGAAGCTTTCAGAAAACCAGCCCTTACGGGACAGATAAAAACCGGTAGCTATCATAATAACGATAGTCAAAATCCCCTGCAGTGCATGTAAGATCGCTGCCATAAAATCACTTCCTTAAAAATAAAAAACACCGAAGCCTTCGCCTCGGTGCCGCTCAAATCAGTTTTTGGCCTGTTTCGCTTCTTCCAATTTATGCTTCATCCAGTCGATCATGGCCAGTTTGCCGAATTCATGCCAGGTTTTACATTCAGTATTCCTGGCAATATATTCGTTCCATTTATCCTGGTTCACCTGTTCTACCTCCAGCAGATTCATGATGCCGAAGCCGCTGCGCCAGATCAGATCGTCCATCGAGGTATATTTACTGTTTTCCGTTAAAAATTTATCGTTGAACAATTCCTGAAAAGATACCTTTGCCAAAATCTTTCCCAGTTCCTCGTCATGGGTAAAGATCTCCAGATAATGCTTAAACTCTTTTTCAATATCGATTGCTGCCATTGTTTCATCCTCCGACGGTAAATTATTGATTTTATAATTTATACTTCCTATTTTACCACAAAAAAGCCGATGGCGCTAACCATCGGCTTTTCTGTAAAACTAATGTGAATAAAAGGAGGGGTTGGAGATGAAAAATCTTAACAGTAAAACAGCTGTCAGTGACCGCAGTCGTGGCAGCAGCCGCTGCACACTTCAATACCTTCGGTCGACATACCGTTTTTGACCTTATAGTCATAAATCGCGGCACGCAAGCCGTCAGCTGCCAGGTTGGAACAATGCATCTTGATCGGTGGCAGTCCGTCAAGTGCTTCAGCTACCGCCAGATTAGTCAGTTCCAGCGCTTCCTCGACAGACTTGCCTTTAGCAAGCTCTGTTGCCATACTGCTGGTAGCGATAGCCGCACCGCAGCCAAAAGTCTGGAAACTGATATCGGTAATGATATTGTCTTTGACTTTAATAAAAATCTTCATGATATCGCCGCATTTGGCATTGCCTACCTCGCCGACGCCGTCGGCATCGGGCATCACACCCACATTACGGGGATTCATAAAATGATCCATTACTTTTTCACTGTATGCCATAAACTACACCTGCTTTCTTACTTGTGGTAAAGAGGCGACATCGCCCTTAATTTTTCAACGATCAACGGTAATTGCTCCAAAACATAATCGACATCGGCACTGCTGTTTTCTTCCGACAAGGTAAGGCGCAGCGAACCATGCGCGATCTCATGCGGCAGTCCGATAGCCAGCAGAACATGCGACGGGTCCAGAGACCCGGAAGTGCAGGCACTGCCGCTGGAAGCCGCGATACCCATATGGTCAAGCAGCAGCAGCAGGCCTTCGCCTTCAATATATCTGATGCTGACATTTACATTATTCGGCAGTCGGTCAGTAGGATGTCCGTTTAACCTCACTTCAGGGATCTTTGCCAAAATCCCTTCGATCAATTTGTCACGCAAAGCACGTGCTTTTTCGGCATTGGCTTCCATATTTTCTTTCGCATAAGCAGCTGCCAGCCCCATACCGATGATCCCGGCTGTATTTTCAGTGCCGGCACGCAGGCCTTTTTCCTGCCCACCGCCGACGATCAGCGCCGGTACACGCACACCCTGACGGATATACACCGCGCCTACGCCCTTTGGTCCATGAAATTTATGCGCCGTCAATGTTAAAAGATCGATATTGTCGCCGGTAACATCAATAGGGATATGACCTGCCGCCTGTACTGCGTCAGTATGCAGCAGCACCTTATGTGCGCGGCAGACTGCGCCGATCTCTCTGATCGGCATTATCGTACCAATCTCATTATTGGCATACATCACCGAAACAAGGATCGTATCGTCGCGTAAGGCGGCCTCTACCTGGGCCGCTGTAACCCTGCCGAATTCGTCTACCGGCAGGTAAGTGATCTCAAAGCCTTCCTTCGCCAGTTCTTCACAGGTATGCAGTACAGCGTGATGCTCGACCTGCGTAGTGATAATGTGCCGTCCCTTCTTGACATTGGCATGAGCTACGCCTTTAATAAGCATATTATCACCCTCACTGCCGCCGCCTGTAAAAATGATTTCCTTAGGTGACGCGCCGATCAGATCCGCAACCTGCTGACGGGCAGCGGCAATAGCTGTTGCCGCACGCTGTGCTGCCTTATATATACTGGAAGGGTTTCCATAATTTTCTACCATAGCCTTTGCCATAGCCTCTGCTATTTCCGGTCTGACCTTAGTCGTGGCCGCATTATCTAAATAAACTTCCCGCATTGCGATCCGTCCTTTCTTAATTCCTACTTGTTTAGTATGATTACACTTTCAGTATAGTAATTCCCAGTATTTTTGTCAAGATTATTTTGTGAATTTTTTGTGTAGAAAAAATTTTTTTGTTCAGCTATTGAATTCCTAGTAAACTAGTAGTAAAATAATGTCAAGCTTTTGAAAGGACGTGTGCTTATGAAAATCTCTACCAAAGGACGTTATGCTTTGCGGCTGATGCTTGACCTGGCTTACAATCATACCGGCAGCTTCATCCCCATTAAAAATATCTCCCAGCGGCAGGATATTTCCGACAAATATCTGGAACAGATCATTACCCAGCTGAGCCGCGCCGGACTTGTCAAAAGCGCCCGCGGTGCCCAGGGCGGCTATATGCTTGCCAAAGAGCCGCAGGAATATACTGTAGGCGAAATACTGCGGCTGCTGGAAGGCAATCTGGCCCCGGTAGCCTGCGTAGACGATACCAAGGATGCCTGCACCCGTGCAGACGAATGTGTAACCATGGAAGTATGGCGTGAAATAAAAGACGCCGTTAATAAAGTAGTCGATAACATCACCTTGGCTGACTTAGTGGAACAGCAGCGGCAGAAATGCCGATGTTGTAAGTAAATTACCGCTTGCAGCATAATTTATTAAAGAAAGGTTTTGATATCATGACTAAAATTTACCGTAGCCTGACCGACTTGATCGGCAACACCCCGCTCTTAGAGCTGACCAACTATAACAGGAAATTTGCTCCGCAGGCGACTATCATCGCCAAGCTGGAATATTTTAACCCGGCCGGCAGCGCCAAAGACCGTATCGCCATGGCGATGATCGACGCCGCCGAAGCCCGGGGACTGCTGCAAAAAGATTCGGTCATCATCGAACCGACCAGCGGTAATACAGGTATCGGCCTGGCCAGCGTAGCCTCAGCACGCGGTTACCGTACGATCCTGACCATGCCTGAAAGCATGTCTGTTGAACGGCGCAACCTGCTGAAGGCTTATGGAGCCGAGCTGGTGCTTACACCCGGTTCTTTGGGTATGCAGGGTGCCATCGACAAAGCAGAAGAACTGGCAGCAGAAATACCTAATGCTTTTATCCCCGAACAATTTGTTAATCCGGCCAATCCGGCCATCCATAAAGCAACCACCGGCCCCGAAATCTGGCGCGATACCGACGGCGAAGTCGACATTTTCGTTGCCGGCGTAGGCACAGGCGGTACTGTCAGCGGTGCTGGCGCTTACCTGAAAGAAAAAAATCCGCGCGTCAAGATCGTCGCCGTCGAACCCAGCGATTCTCCCCTGCTGTCCGGCGGTAAGGCCGGCCCGCACAAAATCCAGGGCATCGGCGCCAACTTTATCCCCAAAAACTTTGACCGCAGCGTTGTCGATGAAGTTATCGCTATCGACGCGGCAGATGCTTTCAGCACCAGCCGCGAGCTGGCGAAAAATGAAGGCCTGCTGGTCGGCATTTCCTCCGGTGCTGCGGCCTATGCCGCTACGCTTCTGGCGCAGCGACCCGAAAACGCCGGAAAAAAAATCGTCGTCATGCTTCCCGACACCGGTGAACGTTACCTGTCCACCCCGGGCTTTATCGGCGACTGAATCAACTTTACCCTCTCCTGACAAACAAGCGCAGAGTACACCTCTGCGCTTGTTTTATGGTACTGTTTAAACCCTTGGAGAGGTATTTTCGAGCCTAGTGTTCATACGTGCCTTTATGGTATAATTATTTTATTAAATACGCGTCAATACGCATAAACGGAAGGATTGATTTTCATGGCTGATTTAACCCGCAGTGAAGCCTGGGAGCTGCTGACAAAATATAATAAGGAACCTTTTCACCTGCGGCACGCACTGACGGTAGAAGGCATCATGAAATACTTCGCCAAAGAACTGGGCTATGCCGACGAAGCAGACTTCTGGGCTCAGGTCGGCCTGCTGCATGATCTGGATTTTGAAGTTTATCCTGCTGAACACTGTCTCAAATCACAGGAAATCATGCGCGAACACGGACTGGACGAAAGATTGATCCGCGCTACCGCCAGCCACGGCTACGGCCTGGCGCAAAACGATATCGAACCGCAGCACCAGATGGAAAAGGTGCTGTTCGCCATCGACGAGCTTTCGGGACTGATCGGCGCCGCTGCCATTATGCGCCCTTCCAAAAGCGTTATGGACCTGGAACTGAAATCAGTCAAGAAAAAATACAAAGATAAAAAATTCGCTGCCGGCTGCTCGCGCGACGTTATTGAAAAGGGCGCTGCCAACCTGGGCTGGACCGTCAACGAGCTGATCGAAAAGACTATTCTGGCTATGCGCGAAGACGAAGCCGCTATCAACGAAGCCTGCGCTTCCTTTGATGCCTGAACGAACGAGGTTTTATAATAAATTATGAAGAAAAAAGTTTTAGTCGCCATGAGCGGCGGCGTTGACAGCTCTGCCGCGGCTATGCTCCTGCAGCAGCAGGGCTACGATGTAACCGGAGCCACGCTGCGTATGTTCTCCAACGAGGATCTGGGACTGGAGCAGGACAGTGCCTGCTGCTCACTAAGCGACGTTGAAGACGCCAAACTGGTTGCACACAAGCTGGGCATTCCCCACTATGTCTTTAATTTCAGTCCCTGCTTCAGGCGCTGCGTCATCGACCGCTTTATCAGCGAATACGAAGCCGGCCGTACGCCAAACCCCTGCGTCGACTGCAATAAACACATCAAATTCGGCGAACTGCTCGATCGCGCCCGGTTGATGGACTGTGAATATCTGGCTACCGGTCACTATGCCCGCATCATTTTCGACGCTGACAGAAACCGCTGGCTGCTGGCCCGCGGTGATGACCACGCCAAAGACCAGAGCTATATGCTTTTTAACCTGACTCAACAGCAGCTGGCGCATATCCTGCTGCCGCTGGCAGATATTACCAAACCCGAGATCCGCCGGATGAGCGAAAACCGCGGCCTGATAACGGCTCATAAGCCGGACAGCCAGGATATCTGCTTTGTCCCCGACGGCGACTACACCGCTTTTATCGAACGCATTACCAAAAATAAACCGCGCCCCGGTAAATTCATCCACCAAAACGGTCAGGTGCTGGGAACGCACCAGGGACTGATCCACTACACTATCGGCCAGCGTAAAGGTTTGGGCATTGCTTATGAATACCCGCTTTATGTTATTGATAAAGACATTACCAGCAACACAGTTATTTTAGGCCCTAATGATGCTTTGTTCCAGAAAGCTCTGCTTGCCGAAAACTGTAACCTGATCGCGATCGATAAGCTGGAGGCGCCCCTGCGCGTCACCGCCAAGACCCGTTACCGGCAGAAAGACGTACCGGCAGTTATCGAGCCGCTGGCGGACGGTAAGATCAAAGTTATCTTTGACGAACCGCAAAGAGCCATCACCCCAGGTCAAGCCGTAGTATTTTACGACGGCAATTACGTAGTCGGCGGCGGTATTATCGCCGCGCCGCTGAAGGAGTAAGAAACATGAAATTCTTTCTCGCCGCTATCGTCACAGCAGCACTGCTCGCTGAAATAATCCCTGTTTGGGCCGCTGACCCAGGCAACGATAAAATCAAAAATAAGGCTCCTTCTGTCCATACAGAAGCTGATAACAGTAACGGACATCCGCCTGAAGGCATCAGCATCACGCCGCAGACACAGGCCCAGAGGCTGGCAGCAGCTACGGCTAAAGCACAGCCGAGCGCCAAAACACCGGCTGATACTGCGTCCAATGCTACCTCCTCTGCCGATGCGGATATCAAAACTCCGCCTGCTGATATGCAGCCGGAACCAACCAAACCGGTGATCAAAAAAATCAAGCCACCGGTCCCTGAGGAAAAACCGCTGCGCGTGATCTGGCCGCAGGACTTTTATTATTATTCCTATAACGGCGATCCTTATTACAGCCTGTCGCTGCCCAAGGATTTCGGTAATGATACCCTTGCCGGACTGCCTGCTGCAGGTCCCATGCTGATGCGGGGCCAAAGCAACACTGTTTTGATGACCTTTGCCGCCACAGAAAATGATCCTGTTAAAAACCGGATCTTCAGCGAAGCGCTCAAAAACAGAAGCGAGATACCGCTGCCGCCATTAGGACCGAACGAGGAATACGAATATATCCCAGCCCCGCGTTATACTTACAATACTGACCCGGCGCCGCTGGAGCTGCCCAAGCAGATTACCAACGTCAAAATAGTGGATGCGGGCAGCGGACGGACAGCAGAAAACCTGATCGTTCAATATCTTTATCTCAGCTGTACGGCCGACGGACAGCATTGCATGGCTGTACTTACCCACAGCGAACGCAATCAGAAAGCCTTTGACGGACTGTTCGTCTTTCCCTATGCTGAAAAACAAAATTATATACCGCTGGTTACCTTCACCGCACAAAGCCTGCGGGTGCGTAAATAAGTAAAATACCTCGAGAACAATGTTCTCGAGGTATTTTACTTATTCGGATATGCAATTTTTCCTGTCTTTTGAAACAGCTTTTAGCTTTAAGCTGCCCCGCAGAGGTTATTTGCCGGCTTCCTGTACCTGTAGCGGCACAAAGACAAACTCGTTTAGCTTACCATTTTTATCAAAGCCATATACGGCACGCACTGCCTGCTCTCTGCTGTATTTTATCAGGTAGGTTAGGCGGTCGCCCTGGTCAAAACGCTCGAAAACTGCAAAATGAGCTTCTTTTTGAGTGCCAAACTTCTCTTTCATCTGCTTTTGCAGCTCGGCAAAATTTGCAGCCGTCATTTTTTCGGCCAGCTCTGGCACCATGTCGCCCCACACCTGCTCTACTGTAACAGTGCTGCCGTTAAGAGCCGCTGTAAACTTATCCACTACCTTCTGCTGTTTGTTCAAAGCGTTGCCGTCACCTGCTGCCATACACATACTGCTCACCGCCATCATCATAGTCATTACTGCTGCTATTACCAACTTTTTCATTCTTGCATAACCTCCGCCATATTAATATTATTCTGCCGTTTTTTCTTCAGCATATTTTTCTTTCAGCTCAGCATAATCACCGGCCAGTTTCTCATAATCTGCATCACGCTTCTTGTTTTCTGCCGACAGCTTTTGATTCTCCAACTCCAGCTTCTCAAGACGTTCCAGCACCTTGTTCAAAGTCTCATTATCAGCTGTTCCGGCCTCCTGTGCCTTGCGCTCTGCCTCAGGCATCCTGTCAAGGGCGATGCTGATGCCCATATTCATCATATGCTTGCTGCTGGTGGTAGATGCACCCATACTCAGCATTACCCTTTTATCCGGCCTGTAGAAAGCGCCCACCGCCAAAGCCTGTTTGCCCTCGTAGCTGCCCATAGCCATAGCAAAATCGGCCTTGGTGTTGGCATTTTGCGGCTGCGGGTGCAGACCTGCCAATGCCGCACTAAGTGCGCCCACTTCCTTGATCTCGACACCCATTTCGTTAATGCGCCCGCCCAGCTCCTGCACGTCGCTTTGCAGTCCTTCAATAGCGTCGCCGACTCGGATGCTGCTGCCGTCCTCACGGTTCAAGGTAACTTCGCCGCTGCCGACAGTCGTGCTGCTGGTCTTGGTAACGTCGTTGCCGTCAGCATCCTTGGTAGTGGTGGTCTTGCTCACGGTCAGGCTGTCGCCTGTCATGTTGGTTTCGCCGCTGCTGGAGCTTGTCACAGTACCGTTTTTGTCGGTCACTGTGTTGCTGGTGTTCAGCTTCATACCGTTTTCGTTGGTAGTCAACTCCGATTTTTGTACTGTGGTGTTGTCGCTGCCGTCCACATCAGTTTTGGCAGTAGTGTTGCTGGTACCTGTAGCCGAGGTGTTGTTGGTGGTTTTAATAGTATTCTTACCATCAGCCGACTCTTTTTCGGCGCTCTGCGTGGTGCCGTTAAGGGCGCTGGTGGTAAAATCGTTGATAAACTTATTGCCGCTGGCATCGGTTCCTTCCAAGTGGTTATCGATATGAGTTCCTGGCTGCACCGTTGAACCTGAAATCACAACCTTGTTACCACCTACATAAAGTTCATCGGTGTCTACACGGCCTGTTGTTACTGTGTTGCCTTTAATGGTGGTATCCATAACGGACCCGCCGCCATGAGCTATGCTACCGGTATCTGTAAATTTAGCACCGTCTGTGGATGTGTTGCTAAAGCCGTAGTTACCTGCCGTGCTGCTAAGATTGCCGTTGGGAGCAACGCTGAATTTGGCGCTGCCCAGATTACTGCTGGACTCCACGCCGATATACAGGCCTTTGTCTGTAATAAAGCCGTCTGTATCGTTGACAACGGAGCTGTTTTTACCTACATGGATACCGTCTTTGTCGATAACGGTCTGGTTGGTTTCGCCTTTGGCTACGGTTATGGAGCCGCTGGCTGTCAGGTCGTTGGTATCAACGCCATCTGCGCCGATGGTGGTATTGCCTTCGATAGTAGTATGGCTATTGTCAGGGCGGGTGATGCCTTCTGTATTGGCACCGCCTCCGGTACTGCCGCCGCCTCCACCGCCGCTGCCGCCACTGTTTTCCAGCGCACTTACACGATTGTTAAGGCTGGAGATGCTGACGCCGTCTACTTTACCGCCGCTCAGGCTCACGCCGCCGACTTTGCCGCCGTCAAAGCTGATACCGTTGATACTGGCAACATTGGTCAGTGCTCCATTTCCGCCAAAGTTCACCCCGCCGATGGCTGCCGTGGCCGCTTGCAGGTTACTTGTTTTCATGCCATCTGTAGTAAAGCTGGTAGCGTTCTCGATAGTAGTTGTGTCGTCAACGGTGTCGCCGTCTGTATCGGTGCGTTTGATGCCTGCGGTATTTTGGGAGCTGCCGCCGCCTCCTCCGCCACTTTGTTCCAATGCGTCAACACGACCTGCAATACTTTTAAGTCCCACACCGTCAATAGTGATGCCTTTAATATCGGTGCCTATGATAGCATTATTCAGTTTGATTACGCTTCCCAGCTGACCGTTTTGCAGGCTAACACCGCCCAAAGTAGCACTGGTGCTGGTGATATTGGTCATGCCTGTTAAGGTAGCGCCATCAGGGCTAAGGTTACTGGTTTTAGTTTCCAAAGCAGTTACGGTCGTGGCATCCGCCTTGCCTGCTACAGTATTTTCCAAAGTATCTACACCTAAGGCAGATTTCCATGCTGTTTTGTTAGGATCACTCAGTCCGCTGGCATCTGCATTAGCTTTATTGCCCAGCTCTGTATTTACTTCTGTTTTAGTATATACATCGGTCGATTTGGCAAAATTGCCGTCTACGTAGGTTTTATCTGCTTTTAGCGCTGCTTTTGCGTCTGTATATGCTTCGTTTTTGCCTGCGTATTTTGCAGACAGCGCCTGCCCGCCCTCCACAAACTCGTTAGCTGTTACGGTTCCGCTGGCTGTTATTGCGTTGGTTGTTATCCCCGCTGTAGTAAAGTTGGTATTTGCTTCCACCGTAGTCTTAAAGTTATCTGCACCTGTGCCGGCGCCGGGATCAATTTTAGCACGAGTGATGCCTGCTGTATTCTCGGCGGTCACCCCGCCACTGCTCCCCAGATTATCTACTGTATTTTTAAGAGCGCCTACATCAACACCGTTAAAAGTACTGCTGCTGATAACCGCACCGTTAAAAGAATTACTGGTGATGGTTGCCCCGTTGATGCCGCCGCTGCCGATAGTTACACCGTTATAAGTGCCTGCATTGGTCAGGTTACGGCTGCCATCGATACCGATACCGTTGATGCTGGCAATATTTGTTACTACGCCACCTGCCGCAAAGGTTACGTTGCCCAGCGTAGCACTGGTGCTGGCGATATTAGTCATGCCTGTTAAGGCAGTGCCGTCAGTGCTAAGGTTAGTTGTTTTAGTTTGCAGTGCAGTGTCAGCGCTTTCCAAAGTGCTTACCTTGCTGTTGTAAGCAATTACATCGACTTTTTCACCAAGTTTCGTATTTACTTGCGCTTGAGTATAAGCATCGGTTATACCATAGCCTGACAATGTATTCGCTTTATCTGCCTTGCCTGCTACAGTGGTTGCCAAAGTATCTACACCTAACGCAGCTTTCCAAGATGCTTTATTAGGATCACTCAGGCCGCTGGCATCTGCATTGGCTTTATCATTAAGCGCTGTATTTACTTCTGTTGCTTTGGCAAAAGTGCTGTCTACGTAGGTCTTATCTGCTTTTAGCGCTGCTTTTGCATCCGTATATGCTTCGTTTTTGCCTGCGTATTTATCCGACAGCTTAGTGCCGCCTTCGATAAACTCGTTGGAAGTTACCGTTCCACTGGTTGTAACATTACCGGTGTTTTGGTCAACTTTAAAGGTTTCTGTACTATCAGCTTTTTTAACCACGATATTGGATTTGATATCAGTAAAATCGACACTGCCACCGCCAAGGTTTGCCAAGTCGATCCCGTTAATGGTTCCCACATTGGTAAGGTTACGGCTGGAGTCAATACCGATGCCGTTGATGCTGGTTGCGCCGATAATAGCACCCGTCAGAGCAATATCTTTGATACCTGCCAGACTGCGGAAACTGGTTGGAGTCGTCATATCGCCGAATACTACCTGGTTCGCCGCATTGGTTTTTGAACTTTCGCCGATAGCAATACTTTTATCATGCCCAGCGCCAACAGTAGCGCCAGCACCTAACGCCACGCCATTAGCGGCTTCTACTTTGCTGGCAATACCAAATGCACTGCCGTTAAGCCCCGTGACAGTAGCCCCTTGACCAAAGGCACTGGCAGCATTAGCTGAAACAATCGACCCTGAACCAACAGCAGTGACAGCGTTACCAGAAATGGTAACATTCATGCCAAAAACGCTGCTTAGATCGCTGCTATTAACATTAACAGTACCACTGCCAACAGCAATGCTTTTTGTTGGATTGACCTGAAATACTGCACCGTTGATGCTGTTAACATTCCTTACAACGCCGTTTCCAGAAAAATCTACATTGGACAGTTGAGCTGTTTTACTTACGACGCTGTCCATATTAGTTAAGTCTCCACCATTCGTACTAAGATTAACTGTTTTATTTTGCAGATCCGTTACAGCTGTAGTATCTGCTTTGCCTGTCAGGGCTGTATTCATCTGCCCCACATTTACAGCATCCGTAGCGTCAGTGCCTGCTGTAAGGCCTGTTATCTTGCCGGTCAAAGCTATATCTTTGATACCTGCCAGACTGCGGAAACTGGCTGGAGTCGTCATATCGCCGAATACTACCTGGTTCGCCGCACTGGTTTTTGAGCCAGACCCAATAGCTACGCTGCCAGTATGCCCACTCTCTACCGTAGAAGAAGCACCTAGTGCCAAACTACCATCAGCATTATCTTTTACCAATGCCCTATAACCAAACGAACTGCCATTAGATGATGCGACCATGGCTTGTGTACCAAATGCACTGTTATTAGTCGAATTCAGAAATGTCCCTGCTTCAGCACCAAAAACGCTACTGTTAGCACCACCTACGCTAGCCCCGTTGCCAAAAGCACTGCTATTATTGCCCCGTACACTGGCCTGCCCACCAAATACACTAACTCCTGTCCCCTGAACATGTCCTGTAACACCAAAAATAGTTGCCCCATTCAAAACACCGTCATCAGTAAGATTTCCCAAAACGAGACTGTAACTTCCTCTTGACACACTGTAGAACGCACTATTTATCTTAGTCAGGTTATCAATACCATTAGCGTATATAGTTCCAGTCATCCTAATATCTGTAATTCCAGCCAGACTGCGAAAACTAATTGGATTAGTCATATCACCAAAAGCGACCTGATTAGAATCACTGGTTTTAGAACCATAGCCAATAGCGATACTTTTTCTGTGCTCAGCTGCTACTGTAGCACCACTACCTAATGCCATTGATCCTTGCCCCAAACTCGATGCACTAGCTCCCAGTGCCGTTGACTTATCACCATTGGCATAAGCACTATAACCAATAGCTGTGGTATTATCAGCCTGTGCCTGAGCCAAAGCTCCAAAAATACTGCTATTCGCATTGGTAATCACTGTACTATTACCAAAAGCAGTTCCGCCACCACCGCTATTAGTAACACTTGCACTCACACCTATAGATAGATTGTTTCCATCGGCATTAATAGCTGCTCCGTTGATCCCGCCGTTACCAATGCTGACATCATTAATCTTTCCAAGCAGAGATATGTCCTTGATGCCTGCCAAACTGCGGTAACTGGTTGTAACAAACGGATTACTAAGATTGCCAAAAGCTACCTGGTTCGCTGCGCTGGTTTTTGAGCCAGACCCAATAGCTACGCTGTTGTTGTGTCCAGCGGATACTACACTCTCTGCACCTATAGCAACTGCATTATCACCAGATGCCGCCGCCATCCAACCCATAACCGTTACACCTGGTCCCCATCCTTTGGCATTGTAACCAAAAACACTGGCGTGCGCATCAACAACATCTACTTTATTACCAAAAGCAGTTGATTGAGTGATTTCGTACATATTATTAAAAACACCAGTACCGATAATAAGAGACTCTAGTGATGAATCTGTTTCGATATCTAATCCGTTGATAGAAACTACTCCCGTCATTGCACCGCCGGTAACAGTGATATCGCCAACGGTACCGTTGGCAAAGGTAGATGCCCCTGATCCACGTGGACTGATGCTGTAGCCGCCGATAGTAGGCGTGTCGCTTGCCAGAACCTCTTCTGCCTCCGCCGCAGCTTCCGCCTCTGCGGTTTCTTCTGCATCTTTATTGGCTGCATCCGTTTTGGCTTTTTTATCTATTTGCCCGCTGAATGCAGCATCCCCCACCGGCTGGGCCGACCAGACCGGCGGCGCCGACCAGACCTGCATGCTGGCAGCACAAAGTATGGCCACCAGTATTTGTTTTGCCTTTAGTTCACGTTTACTCATCAAGCTACACTCCCTTTTTTATTCTTCCTGTTTTTATTGGGCGGTCTTTTTCAGCAGCGACAGCAGCAGCTCCATATCGCTCTGGGTGTACTGTTTATTTTGACGGGGACCGCCGGCTGCTATGTTTGCCGCCTGCCGGGGGTCAAAAAAACATTCCAGCTGGCAGTCAAAAAGATTGGCCA
>ERZ779894.319-NODE-319-length-56490-cov-5.546328_pt1 | contig 56490 bp, 56 predicted proteins | sample MGYA00511587_ERZ779894 | MGnify/ENA primary metagenome ERZ779894 (study PRJEB29588, sample SAMEA2160490) | human gut metagenome | biome: human gut; feature: human-associated habitat; material: faeces | place: Denmark | collected 2008/2010 ... | reverse complement strand
ACAATAAACTTGCTCCACCGGTTGGTATAAAAAAAGAAGAAAATTGGTATTATATTTCATTTAATGAATTATATGGTCGGTTAAAAAATGAAAAACAATTAACTGAATTAACCGATTTTGCTATACAATCAATATCAGTGACAGCTTTTGATGAAGTAAACCATCAAAGTGATACCCTTATTCTTGAGGAGAATGGAAAAATCAAAACCTTTTTCTATGATTCTTTTGGCAGCGGAGATGTAAAAATAGAACAAAATAGAACTGAAACGCCGGTTATAACTGAAAAGGATGAATATTATTTTTCTAAGTTGCACGTCAAATTTAAATTAAGTGATGATATAGGCATTGCAAGCTATATTATTACTGTAAAAGAAAATGATGATGCCAAAATTGATACCAAAGCAGATAAAGAAAATATTGTTAAAAAAGATGGTAATCATATTCTTCCGTCAACGGAGGAAACAACCGAAGAATTGGTGTTTACTAAAGATGGTAAGTATGAGATTAATGTAACTGTTACTGACCTTAGCGGAAATAAAAAAACTTTTAGTAAAGTCTACTATGTTGATACTACTGCACCTAATATTGTTGAAATGAAGTACGAAGTTAAGAATGGCTTACTTAACTATGTTACTTTTGGAATCTTTGGTGTACCTCGTGTGGAAATTTCAATTAATGTTAATGATAAAGGTTGCGGTGTTGACCCAAATGAAGTTAAGCTCTATTGGAATAATAAATCTTATGATGCAACAGTAGATGAAAATACATACACATTTTGTCTCGATAGTTCCGGAAAGGGAACACCATACATTACAATAAAAGATTTCTTGGGAAATGAAAGAAAATATAACTTTAAAACTATAAATGATTATAGTGAAAATCTACCAGATGAATTTTTAGATGAAATTAATGCAGATGATAGTAGTGGTGCTACACTTGTATTAGAAAATGATGCTCCTTCGTATTCAATAACAGCTACAGGAAATTATAAAACTGACCTTAGTCAAAATGACGAAAATAATCAGAGTGAAAAAGGTCTTTATTTTGGCTTGCAAGATGACAGAATAGGCAAAAATAACCTTCATTTTACCATTTCAGACCAAGAAAATGATAATAAGTTCGGTTTAGCTTCTTACTATATTTGTATCAAAAAGATTAGTGAAGATGGTACGGAAAGCGAAGTGAAAAATATACCACCTAAGAATCTTACGCATCAAAATGAACCGATATTATCGGCGGAAGAAGACCTATATGTTGGCGATTTAGAAAGCGGTACCTATCGTATATGTGTTGAAGCAAAGGATATTGCAGGTAACGATGCAATCTTAGACGAAGATAATACTAATTTTAATTCTAATAACGGTGTATTCTATGTTGATAATGAAGCACCATCAATAAGTGAATCGAAATATACAGTGGAACCGTCTGTTCTTAATTATTTGTCATTTGGTATATTTGGCAATAAAGAGATTAATATATCAATAAAAGTTAATGATGATGGTAAAAGCGAAAATTCTTTTTCTTCAAAAGTTAAGGATGTTACTCTTAATTGGGGCGATATCTATAAACCTAAATCAGTAGTTGGCAATACATATACATTTGTTATAACCCCTAATTATTCAGACACCCCATATTTTACAGTAACTGACCAAATTGGTAATACGAATATTTATTATTTTTCTACTGAAAGTATAAAAACGTTAAAACAGGAGGGCGAACTTAACAACGAAAGCGGAATTAATTTAATGCTTGAAAATAACCCGCCTGAAATTAAGGTTGATGTTTTAACAGACTATGAGAAATACATAATTAACGGCAAAGTATGGTATGGTAACGATATAAAATATCAGGTGACAGCAAGTGATATAGCTTCTGAGAATAAGTACAATTCAGGTCTTGAGAGTGTCAAAACAGATGTCCTCAACAATTCAGAAGCGTTTTCTAATTATACGGAAACACAATTTAATAATATTGATTTCGGCAAGGAGTCATTTAATAAACAAGAAGCAAAATATATCTATGATATAAATAAAGAGGGATTGTACAAAATTACAGCTGATACTACCGACAATGCTCAAAATTCAAATTTGGATGTATTAGAATTCAACATTGATAAAAATAATCCTGAGATTACTATGTTTAAATTTGGAAATCAGGATGATAATAAACCCTTTTATAAACATTATTATGGATATTTCTTTAAAAAAGCCACACCATTGAAAGTATATGTTAATGACCCTGGAGTTTCATCCGGAATTAAAAATGTTGAAATTTATCTTAATAGTAATGATAAAAACGGCACAAGTAAAACAGAAATTACAGATGGAACATCACTAAAAACCGATTCAACAGGAACATATGCTGAAATCCTTATTCCAAATAATTTTAAAGGTACTGTAGCCGCCAAAGTTACAGATAATGTTGAACATACAACAGGTCTGATTAGTGCAGATGGTAGCGTGATTGAGGACGATTCATTACATAAATCAGTATCTTCTATTGATATTAAGGCAACTAATGATACTGATAAAGAAGATGCAAATGGTGCGCCTCTTTATAAAACCAGTATTCCATTGGTTGTTAGTGTTAGTGATACTCACTCAGGTATTTCAAAAATTGAATGGTCTGTTTCTAATGATAATAAGAACGGCATTATTTCAGTTGATTCTGACGGTAAATATATTAGCAATTCTTCTGATATTGTAATTAACAATAAATCAATCAAGACAGATCATAATCTTTTGAGATCTATTGATTTTAATTTAGTAGTTGAGAGTAATACAAACGGTAATGAAGTAACAGTTAAATTAACTGACAATGCTGGTAATTCAGAGGTAAAAAGGGTTAAATACAGTATAGACACTACCGTTCCCAAAATTACTGCAGTGAAAAGTAATGTGAATTCTTCTAATGGAAATTACTATAATACAGCACAGACTGTAACTGTTACAATTACTGAACGAAATTTTAATCCTAAAGATGTGGAAGTTAATGTAAACGGCAATGTTCAAACTATAGATTGGGGACAAGATAATTTGCCCTCAGTAACTTCAGATAATCAAACACACATTGGTACATTTACACTTTCTGAAGATAATAGGTATGAATTTTCAATTAGATATGCTGATATGGCAGGTAATAGGGGTGATTCCTTTAGTGAACCTGAATTTGTAATTGACAGAACAAACCCTTCAATTAGTGACAACTTTGCTGATTTCGGATCCTTTGATGATAAAAATGTATTTTTTAACATAAAGGAAAAAGATAAGGCAACAGCAACAATCAATGTAGTAGAAACTAATTTTGTTGAAGAAGATATGCAGCTTAAAGTTTACTATAAGGAACCTGGAAGCAGTCATGAAGATAGTGGTTGGTCTGAATATCCGTTAATGGCCTCTTGGAATAAATTAGGTGATAATCATTCCATAACTATTCCTTTTACAGAAGATGGTGTATATAAAATTGATATGAATCCTGTCGATCGCGCTAATAATAAGGGCGTTTTTGATGCGAATTCTTCATCACATACGGCGATATTTGAAGTTGATTTTACTGCACCTATTGTGTATGAAAGAAATAATGATATGGTAGAATCTGGTAGTACTAAGTTTAGTGATATTTATGATTTTAATCGCAGAAAAGATGAAAATCCAAATATTGTATTTATGGATACCAATATCGACAGAATTGAGTATAGTTTGAAAAAATATGTACCTAGCTATACTAATAAAAAAGAAATCGGCACTATAAAATATGAGGAATCAAAAGACACTATTCGAGAATTTGTCGATAATTCCGATGCTACGCATATGATTTACAAGTTGCAGGACTTTGACAAAGACGGAGTCTATTCAGTAAAAATGATTGCTTATGATAAAGCAGGAAACCCAAGTGTACTTAATGAAAATACATATACACGAATGGTAAATACAGATGTTCTTGCTTATATTGAAAACAGCGATAGCAAAAATAAAACGGGTTGGTATTCTTTTGAAGATGAAAACGGTCCTATAAGTAAACAACCAAGTAGTTTTTCTGATTTGAGCATAGTTGTTTTTTCAAGCAATTCTCAAAAAAACAGCGTGTGTTTGGTCGATAAGGACACTAATGAATCAACGGATACAAATATAACATCTGATTCAAAGAGTCTTTTTGATAAAGAAATGTATGGCACGAGTGTTTACCGATATACATTACCAGGTAGTTATTTTGCCAACAACTATACCGCTGATGCGGATACAAGTTTATACTTGAGAGTTGTTAATGGCGAGAATATTTTAGATCTTGGTGAGATGTATATTGATAATACTAAACCAACCTGTACTGTTCCGGAAAACTTCTCAGATTGGGGATGGTTTAGTGGTTCAGGAAATCAAACTATTTCATTTAATGATATAAGTGAAGTGCTTGATGAAGAAAAGACAGTAGCGTATGTAGATGGCAAAACATACAAAGTAAGTGATGTCAAAAATAATGATGTTCCGGGTCTGCACTATTCAAAATCGAAAAATCAGATCAAGTTGATTTTAAATGAAGGCAGTCATACGGTAGGTCTTTCATTGTTTGACAGAGCAGGTAATAATACTGTGATCAAAGAAGTGCATCACCTTGCTATAGGCAATTATAGATTATGGATTATAATTGGAATAGTGGCAGGCGTTGCGGTAATTACAGCAATTGTAATTTTTACATTCCTTGTATTTAAGCGTAGAAAAAACAATAAGAAGTAAAACTACACCTAATAGTCTTTAAAATTACTCCACAAATAAGCCTCCTATGGTAGTTGTTAAAAACTTTCATAGGAGGCTTTGCTATGTCGGAAAATATAGCTTTATACAACAATATGATAGTACAAAATAATTATCATATCAATGAATCAGCACAATTTACACCGTCTTAAACATATTCTGTTTTAGTGGTTGTGTGCCGAGAGTTTTTTCAACTTCTTTTCTTGCTTGTTCCAGTTCTTCGAGCCTTATCATTTCGTCCTTGGCATCATCAAGTCCAAGATGGGTATATGTGTTCATCGTGACACCGATATCGGAATGCCCCATAAGGTACTGCAATGTTTTCGGATTCATTCTTGCCTTTGCCATATTTGAACAATAGGTATGTCTGCAAATGTGAGGGGTGATATTAGGTAGTTGCTCTCTGAAAATATCATTGTATCTCTTGACCGAGTGATTAAACCTATGCTCCCAATGCATTGCAACTTCAGGCATTCCCTTTGAATCTCTGAACAGAAAACCGCAATGACCTGCAACCATAATTTCAGGAAGATTTGTAGGTCTGTTCTCAAGTATTCTTTTGAAGGCCTGGTAAACATCTTCCGTCATAGGTAGTTTTCTTGTGCCGGCATTTGTTTTTGTTGATTCAATTACATACTCCATTTTTGAGGTTCTCTGCAACTGGTGGTCAATATTGATGATTCTGTTGTTCATATCGAGGTCATTTATCGTCAACCCACAAAATTCTGAAATTCTCAAACCAGTGTGAAAGAGAATGTAGAAGACATCATAGTATTTGTAGTAAACATTATCGTAACGAACAAATTTCAAAAACTTGTTCATTTGCTCTTTTGTCAGAGCCTGTCGAGTGTGTTCAGTGTTTATGATAATGCCGAGTAATTGGAAACCGAAAGGGTTCTTCATTAGAATATCATCATCAACTGCCATTTGAAATGCCGGTCTTAAAACACCTCGCACCGTTTTTATTGTACTCGAGCCTCTTCCGTCTTCCTGTAATTTAATGAGAAACAGCTTTGCATCGGAAGTTTTGATTTCACCGATTTTGCGACTTCCAAATTCCTCTTTGCTCATAATGTTTTGCACAAAGTTGTAATTTGAAAGTGTGTTGTGTCTTACACCTGTCCTTGTTTTGAGATAACGGGAGATTAACTCGTTGACGGTGATATTTCTGCCGGTTATGTCAAGTCTTGAGTCAACGTCTTTACCGACCAGCTTTTCTAATTCTCTTAGTGACAGGCAAGGCTGTTTGCCTATTGGTTGTGGATCTGTCGGAACAAGTCGCCAGCTGTATACAAATTTTGGCTTGCCGTCAACTAAATACTTGAATTGATATTTTCCGTTTGCCCTTATTGATTCTCCGTTGTGCAAAAGTCTATGCTTTGAATCTCGTCTTTGTCCTCGGCTCGCCATTTTTGAGTTCTCCCTTCATTCCTGATTTATTAAGATATTTTATAAATTCATCTTTGATGATTAACTTTCGTGTTCCGTATTTAGCCATAAAGGGAAGACCGCTTTGGCTTGTAAGACGGAACATTTTTCTTCTGCTGAGTCCAAATAATTCGGCTGTTTCAATTACCGTCAAAAAATCTTTGTCCTGCAATGATGGCTTATCCATATTTTTTACCTCCTCGTTTGGTACTCATATATTGCCGTAAAACTCTCAGAATAGCAACTACTTTCAGCAGATAAAAGGAAACTATATCGTAGAATTATTGCACAGATATTCCTCAAATTTTGTTCGTATAATCAAATAGCGATTACCGCTCAAAACTGAAAAAATTCCGAGATTATCCTCGGCAAGTTTTCTCATTTTTTTAATGCCAATGTTAAAATATAATCCGGCTTCTTTGACAGTTAGGGTGTAACGCTCTGCGTATGTAGGCTTATCCATTTTGTTTTCCTCCGTATCTGTATTTGACATAACAACTATGACTGCAAAATTTTCTTTTTGCATTGCCGTAAACTGTAAATGATTTTTTACAATAAGGACATGTTAGTTCATAAATTGCTTTTCTGTTAACTAAATCAAGATGATTGTTCCACCACTTGTTTCTGCAAGCGTCTGAACAAAATCTCTTGCGTTTGCGGTGTTCGTTTTGCTCAACCGGTTTTCCGCATTGTTCGCAATAAAGAGTGTGATTATCATTGCTTTGCAAATCAGCACTCATTAGCTTGTTCCTTTTACAGTATGATTTTATTGTATTAACGGATAGGTTTGTGAGATTTGAAATCTGTTTGTATCCGTAACCGTTCTTTCGGTAGCTTTCAATTTGCTTTTTCTCATTGTCTGTCATAAAAAGCACCTCCTACCATATAGCCATAGCAGAAGGTGAAAAAGGACGCTTTTTAATCTTTTATATAAAATTGACATTCATAACCGTCCGCACGGAGTAAAAGACCTTTTGCCCAAGGCGGAGTTCTGCTCATTTGTTCGCAGATAGTGTTTACGGAAACATCTTTTTGGCATTCAATAATAACCTCGTCATGAACATGAGCGATTATGCGGTAATTTTTTAGTGTTTGCATTGCGTATAATAATATATCTCTTGCAATGGCTTGAATGATATTTTCACAGAACTTAGGGCCGTAGCTTTCAAGCCGTTCCCATTTCTTCGTACTGCCAATGCCCTCATAGGTAACTGATTCACCGCCAAATTTATTTATTCCGATTCTCGGCTTAACATATGCAAGTCTTCTGCCGGAGGGGAGAGTGATGAACAGAAATCCGCTTTCGTAGGTAAAAGATATGCCGTTGGTTTCAGTCGGTATCCTTTTGGTAACAGTTTCTTTAACACATTTATCAATGTCCCACCAGAGTTTAGTAATTGACGGATTAGAGTTTCTCCACGCACACACTAGAGGTTGAAGTTCATCCTCTGAAAGTCCCATCTGAATAGCACCCATAGCTTTCAATGCCCCGACAGAACCGCCGTATCCGAGTGCAAGCTCGGCGATTTTGCCTTTTTGTCGCAGATGCCCGTTTATTCCATGCTTTTCAACAGGAACACCAAACATCTGTGATGCACTACTGCAATAAATATCTTTGCCCTCACTAAAAACTTTGTTTCTCCATTTCTCACCTGCAAGCCACGCAAGAACCCTTGCCTCAATAGCAGAAAAATCGGCTACTATGAATTTGCAACTGTGCTGTGGAATAAAAGCGGTGCGGATAAGTTGTGAAAGTGTGTCCGGAATATCATCATAAAGAATACTGAGTGCATCATAATTTCCGCATTTTACAAGACCTCTTGCCTGTGTAAGATCTGGCATATGGTTCTGAGGCAGGTTCTGGAGCTGCACCAGTCTTCCGGCAAATCTGCCAGTTCTGTTTGCACCGTAAAACTGAAACATTCCTCTTGCACGGCTGTCTTTACAAACGGCATTTTTCATTGCCGTGTATTTCTTAACACTGCTTTTTGCTAGTTGCTGTCTGAGTGATAACACTTTGTGTACTTGATAGGGTGCAGTTTTCAGCATTTCTGAAACTGATGATTTGCTAAGACTTTCGGTTTCAAATCCGTTTTCAGAGAGCCAGTTTTTCATTTGCTGAACGGAATTTGGATTATCAAGATTGGTAAGGGATTGTATATCATTGATAAGCGACTTTTTAACCATTTCATCAATAACTATTGCGTTTTCAACTAAAATCATATCTACCCCTATGCCACGGTCATTTATATTTTGGTCAAGGTGGTATTCGTTCCATATTGAATCACTTACAGGAAATCTTGATAATTTCTTTTGAATACTAATCTCAGTTTCAACATCACGAATATTGTATGCCTTGAAATTATTCCACTTTTCTATATTGTGATATGGCATATTTCTTGTTCTGCCATTATTGATTTTTGTAGGGGAACAGGGAATACAAAAATATCGTATGAGATTTTTACCCTCTGACAGCTTTTGCTTTTCAAGGCCTAATACAGCACCCACACCCTCAAGAGAAAGGGGAAGACCAAGTGTTGCCGACCAGACAAGAGTACAATTCCAAGATGACGGGTTAAGATATTTGCCGTCAAAATCTATACCTAAATCTTTAAGATACCTTGATAAGCATACCCTCTCAAATTGTGCGTTGAATGCCCATTTGATAACCGAAGTATCGGTCAGTGCATCAAGAATATCCTCGGGTATCTTTTCTCCCATACACAAGTCAATGACTTTGACATCACTGCCGTCAACAGAATAGCCAAACAGCAGAATTTCAAAATCATCACTTTCCGCATAACGGTAAACACCGGATTTCTGAAGATTAGTACTTGAATATGTTTCTATGTCAATACTGATTGATTTCATATTTCTACTTCCTTATATATAAAAAACGGACGGCAGAGAGTATCCCTCCACCGTCCGAATTTGTTAATTATCTAAGTTGTTTTTCTTAGCCCTTCTCGCTATTCTGTGCTTTCTAAAAGTCTTGTGAATAAGGAAAATTAAATCCGTTACGGTGCTTATGATGCCGTACATACCTATTCCCAAGAAAAAACAGAAGATAACAACTACATCAAATAATTTTGCAAGTTCATAAAATTCGTTCATATCATTTACCTCGTATTATGTTAGGATAAGAAATCATCATCTGTTTCTGTTCTGAAATCATCAGTAGCCGAACTTCTGCCACCAAGCGGTTCGCCGTCCTTTATTTTCTGAATGTTGCCAAGACCACAGGCAATACCTTTGTTGCCATTTGAATTGAATGCGTAAAAATTCAGAGACACTCTTGCATAACAACCGCTGTACACCTCATCTCTGTCAAGAATAGGTTTTACAGCCTTATCAACAATCTGCGGAGCGGTTCTGCTGTTTGCATTGATAAACCAGTGACCTGCATAAGCCTCATCATTACGCTCGGTATCACCGTCACGAAGAGGAAGTTTAAGTGATGCTTTGTTTGGCTTTTTACCGCCAAATTTACCGATACCTTCTTCAATTGCAGTGTTTACAGCGTTGTTAATCGCATTAACGGTTTCAGTATCATCTTTTGGAATAAGTACGGATACGCTGTATCTTTCAGGACTGCTGTTGATTGAAACAGGTTCCCAACCGTGAAAATATGAAAGTCTTGTGTTTTTGCCTGTGATAACTTTTGTTCTGTTTGAATTAGCCATAATAATTAGTCCTCCGTTATAAATTCGTTTTTAACATCTGTGATTGTCATAGCCTCTCTTTTGTCAGTTTCGGGAACAAGAGTAGGCTTGCCTTTTGGTTTAATGATAAGATTTCCAAGTATCTCGTTAAAATTTTGTTTTCCTAAAAGCTTTTGCATTTCTGTAAGTGTGATAAGACTCTTGCGATAAATGTCTTTGTAGCCGGCATCTTCCAATGCTTTAGCCACTGCGGTTTCATCTTTATACTTTCGTACAGACCGTCCTTCAATAATTTTAAAACCGTTCCAATGCTTGCCGTGATTGACAGCTGATTCGGTAGCATATGCCATTATTTCATTTGCCCACTTCGTGAGATTGGGGATAACAGATAAAATGTTTTCAATTTCAGAATCAGTAAGAAGTGGGGGAAGTCTGAATTCTTCCTGTGCAAGCTTCAGATTGTTTTCGGCTCTTGCTCTGCATCTTACTGATGCTTTGCAGAATGTACACCAATCACCGACACAGTAATCACCTTCACCTTTAACAGCTAATTCTGCTTTTGGCTTTAGTACATTTTCTGCCCAGCCTTTGAGCTCATCAGCAGAAACAGTCCAAGTGCTGACATTATCTCTGCGTGGCTGAAAAATTGACATTGACACATCTTTGATGTCATATAGGCGGTCAAAGATTTTTAAAGCACCGAGAGCATAACATTTCATCTGCGGGTTATCAAAGGCATCAACCAATACTCCCATTCCATATTTGAAATCAATGATATGTATTTTGCTTTCAGAAACAATAATGCAGTCGGCTGTTCCAAAACCATTTGGTACATATTCTGAAAAATCAACCTTTTGTTCAATAAGAATCAAAGGATCTTTACATTTCTGTTTTGCAAGATTGAATTGTTCAAGTACAAAATCAACATATAAGTCGGTGTACTCTTGCATTTCATTGTTTGTGTAATGGGAGATAGGCTCGTCACTTCTTCTGCGTAATATGGTTTTGAGTTTATGCTCGCACCACGCATGGGCGACTGTGCCTTCTTCAGATGCTTTGGTTGATTTGTTCTCAAACTTTGATTCAAGCACGGCGCTTGGTGTGCAATTGAGCCATCTGTGAGAACTTGAAGGGGAGAGGAAAGCATGATTACTCATTCTGAAGTGCCTCCGCATCTTTGATGATTTCTTCGTAATGGCAGGGGTCAATTTCTGACAGTTTGTTTCCACCATACTTTACAATGATTTCTCTAACCTCAGAAGTGAGTCCGCTTTGACTTTTTTTAGCAAGAACACTCCTTACATCTTCAAGGGAATACACCTTCGATTTTACAGTTTCTGATTTTACCGAGCTTTCAGAAGTATGTACGGTTGACTTCTTCGAAATCTCAGTATTCTTTATCTCATTCAAGAGATTTGAAACAGTCTGCAGACTTTCTGTAAGTGTGCCAATGTTTTTGATTACCTCGGTAATCGCGTCAAGTAATGCTGTTATTTTGTTCATAACTGTCTCCTTTTTTAACCTTGGTAATGGCGAGTTCCTCAATAGAATCACTTGGAACAAGGACTGTGATTTTCTGCTTTCTGCCGAACAGCATTCGCAAAAATCGTTCTCGCAAGGTGATGTTTTTGCAGGATACCATACTGTTTCTTTGTGGTTTGTCCGAAACACTGATTTGAAGATTGTGTTTCATATATTGCACCTCCGTTTCCGAGAGCATTGTTGCCCTCTGTCTGTTAGCCACGGGAGAGTGCTTAAAAGGACGCTTTTTGAAAAATTTTATTTTTATTATTTATTCGTAAGCAAAAAATCCCCATCAAGGAATAAAACTTCCTTGATGGGGATTTGGCTTTGTTAAAATACTGTTCTATTGTCTGTTAAGATAAAATCTCATTTACTCTTTTCTGTACGGCGTTGTAGTCATAGCCGGCTTTGGTGAGACGGTTTTTGCGGTCGGCGCCGTTGCCCCATTTGCCCTGAATTACTTCTTTTGCAATGGCATCAACTGACTTTTTGCCCGATGACTTTGGCGTGTACACACTCTTTCCGCTTTCATCAAAAACAGAGTAACCGCTGTTTTTGTTGGCACATTTCTTTGCATTTGAAAAGTCATAGAAAGCACCCTTCTGCGACTTTGCGTCCTTCCAACTTTTGCGTACACGATAGAGAGTTTTCTTTGATGTCACAGGTTTTGAACTGCCTAAGCCGAGCTGTGCGTTTACCTCCTTTGCAATCTGTCCGTGAAGATTGTAGAGGTAATCACCCGGGCAGGACTTGTTCGCATAATCCCTGTGAACCGTCATATTGCAGCCGTTAAGGTGATTCATTCTCTCTGACTTGTTTGTTGACCACACAAGCCTTTTGATACCGTTTCTCTTGCAGATGTCAACAAGCAGTTTAATCAAAGACTTGTACGCAGCATCATTTACTCTGTATGGGTGGTAGGTATCTGACGCAACCTCAATGGTAATCGCCCTGTTGTCATTTGACGCAGATGAGGTGCACCAGCTGCGGTCCTTTTCCTCAACATACATTCCGATTCTGCCGTCATAGCCGATACCGTAGTTTGAGCTTGCCTCCTTGTCCCTTGATGCAAAGATTGAGCCGAGAGTTTCAACAGAGCACTGCCCGACTACGCAGTGAATTGAAACTGTATCAATCTTGTGATTGCGATTGATGTTTCTGTTTGGTGAAATTTTTGTGTAGCTAACTAATTTGCTGTTTGTGTATGACATTCAGTCGTCCTCCTTTTCACTTCTGTGGTGTAATTGTGCAAGCACATTTTTAATCTTTTCAGGAATGGGAAGTCCCAGATGTGCTCCGTTTTCAAGCAGTGACAAGCCCTCATTTGAGAGATAGAAGAAAATCACTGCCGTTCTCAGCACACTGCCCGTGCCGATAATGTACACATCAAGGAGATTCGCCACTCCCACAAGCAGAAAGATAATCACCTTCCTGCAAATGCCTTTAAAACCAACCTTGCTCGAAAGCTCTCTGTCGGCAAAGGCACACATCATTCCTGTAATGTAGTCGATAACTACAAATGCAATGAGTGCATACAGAAAGCCGTCTGCTCCTCCGAGAAACCACCCGAGTGTTCCTCCAAGTGCGATGAATGCAGTCTGAATGCTGTTCCAAATCTGTTTCATAAATACCTCCTGTGTCTATTTTTTAACCCACTTGCTCCAGCTTGAATTCACCTTTGAACGGATATATACATCAAACGGAGTGTCCCTTGCCGTATATCTCTGTGTCACAAGATTTGTACTGCAAGAAAATACTTCAAGCATACCGAATACAAGTGCCGGATAGTTCATATTCTCCTGCGGTACTCTTCGTCTGAAATAAATACCCTGCGTTGTAAGACTGTTAAGGCTGACATCGTCCTCAACAGAGGTCTGTATAATGCCCATAACAGGGTAACCGTTCATATGTATTTCACCCGTCACATCAAGTGCGGATTGTGGGTTTGGATTGTTAATGCCTACCTTCTGCTTGCGTAATGCAACAAGCGGAGTGCCCTGCGGAATTAAATAGTACAGGTCTGTAATAACCGACTTTTCCATAGCATCACGGATTTCAATATGAAAGTCATATGACATATTCACATCAAGATTCATAAGCTGAAGATTTGAGTACGAATAGCTTGTGCCGTTCATTTTAAGGTCGCTTAAAATGTCAACAAAATTTCCGTAGTTTGCATCACTTGTCCTCTTGTATTGGTAGCGAAAGGATAAAAGCTGATTGTGATTTACCCCGTCAATTGTAATTGGTGAGTATGAGCCGTTGAAAATAAGCTGAATTTCCGACTCAATCTCATTTGTTCGTCTTAGTGTAATCGTACTGAGATTCGGACTGCTGTACGGAATAACGGTAATCGTCTTTTTAATGCTCGTTGTGTAACCTCTTGAGTCCGTGACCGTGACCATAACCACCACATCACCGCTTTTGGTGATTGTACCAAGATTCAATTCCTTTGCAGTTGTACTTGATTTGCTCACACCGTTACAGCTTACCGTGTAGTCTGTAATCTTCGATTCATTTCTCGGCTTTGCAGTGAGCGGTGTAACCTTGAGAATTGAGTAGTTCTGAATAAAAAGCTTTGTATTGCCTGTTACGGCGGTTGTCTTGATGTTTGAATCAAGATAGATAAAGCCTTCAATAACAGGTCTTGAATTGTGCGAGGTGGTTGCAATCTGACAATTCCTTTCAGAAATGCCTACATAGGTTGAACCCTTGTATGTGGTGACCGTTAGCTTTGCCGTAACGCTCTTGTCTTCATACATAGCCTTTAAAATGCCCGTTCTGCTGTCCGTAGGAATGGGAATAATCCTGTTTGCCGTCCCCTTGTTCCACGCAAGTCCCGATATGCCAGTTATCGGAATACCTCGTATGGTAATCGTAATGCTGTGTTTAAGACCTGCGTCATTTACCGTTGTGTTTACTGATACGGTCGGATTTTCCGTATCTATGTAAATCGTGTCAATTCTATTGACAACCGTTGTCTTTGCCATATTGCCTCCTAATCAAGAATTACAATGTTGAGTCCCTGTGAACTGTTTGACATCGGAATCAGCTTTGTTCTGCCGATTGTAAGCTCACCGTCAACTGTGGTTTTCTTCGTCTGAGTTTCGTCCTTGTTTAGGGTGAATATCTTTTCATCGTTGTAGTAGCCTGAAAATTCAGTGTTTGTAATTACTGTTTTCTGCGAGGACTTGCTGTTTGAAACCTCAATGCCTTTGCGGTCAATCTTTACCTCGTTTGTGTATATCTCATTTGGTGCAGGTGACCAGTGCTGAACGATACTTCCGTCAGTAAGCATAAGGTCGCTTACCTTAAGGGAAAAACCACGGCTGTAAATAAATACTGTAATCTCACCGTCTGATACATCTGGAAGTACAACCGAAAAATCCGTCCAATCAAAGCTGTCCTTTGTGTCAAAAAGATATTCTCTTTTAACGCCGTTGTACTGCACATACATATATGCACTAAGTTCGGAGTAGCTTTTCTTTGCTCTAAGCGACAGCACAAATGCTCTGTCAGTAACCGAGTTATACACACTTTGCGACAAGGTGCTTTCCTCACCGAGTACAAAAGCAGAACCCGATGATGTGTGACTGATAACCTCTGTATCGGAAAGAACACTGACTGAACCCGAATATTCCCAGTCATCAGTCAGTCCGTTAAGGCCCGAAGAATTAAGAAGATAGTTCTTTCCGCCCGTGGACTGCTCGTTGATTTTAAAGGAAATGTCCTCTGCGGTCTGCTCAAGTGTAGATGTCCTTTCCGTAATTTCAGCAATACTGTCGCTGAGTTTGTCGGTATCCTCTGTTTTTGTATATGCACTGAGGTGAACCTCACCGCTTTCCAAATCCCACCACGATGAATTGTCAGCCGAACTGATTACTCCCGCCTTGATGATATTTGCCATAAGCGTTCCGCTTGTGATAAAGTTTGCCACGATTTTTCCGTCAGCCGTAATCGCAGTTTCATACGGGCCGTTGTATCCACTCTTTGAAAAACCTAAGCCACCGACATTCCACCGCCACACATTCCTTGCATCGTACAGATTTTCGTTGTCAAGAATCAAAAGTTCATACGGCTTGCCTGTAACAGAATCCGTGTGCATAACAACAAAGCCACCTTGCTGACCTGAAATCAGCGAAGTGGCATTTTTAATAGCAGTATTCATAAGTAACGGAAAGCTGTCGGTTTCCTTTTTGATTTTATCGGTTGTACTTTTGATTTCTGCAACCGTATTCACAAAGTTTGATTTTGCAGTTCCGAGTGTGATTGATGAATATTTCTCGGCCAGTGCGTCATATACGGTTTCAATAACCTTCGTCTTTACCTCAATATTCATATCTGCGTGTCTGACGGTCACTGTGTCGCAGAGGTTCACCTTTTCGAGGAACTGCGAATATTCGGGCTGTTGCCATAGCGGTTCAAACGACACCTTCACCGTGGGAGTTTCGTCACCGAACGGATTCTGTTTGATGTATGACTTAGCCTTTGCTCGAAGTGTGTCCTCGGTAACGGTTTCTCCGTCCTTAAAGAAGGACGAAAAATCCTTGATGAGTGTTTTCTCCCTTGCATATGTTTCCACAATAGGAATTGTGATTTCCGACAGAGTAACCACACTTTCGGTATCTCCGTTTTTAATTACGGCATAGGGAAAAAGGTGAGAATATACAGATGAGAAGTCATTATCCTGCTCCACATCAGTCAGGTTCTTGCCGTATTCAATCACAACACCGTTGTCCTTACCACGCTTTGAGTGGAGAATGACATCAAACATATCCCATTCGTATTCACCGCCCCACACATCAAGGACTGAACCTTCCGTACCGCCCAGAACAGCACGAACGCTCATCGGCCTGTCGACTGAAAATGCCCTAGGTGCAGAAAGGTCGGTTTTGCAATTAAAGCTGTGCTGTGATGAGGTGCTTGAAAAAATCCTCTCGAGTGCAAGCTGTGGTGAAACCGATTTGCTCTCAAAGCACAACACGCCAATGCCCGACAAATCATATGAAATGTGCTGAGCATATACCGTGATGATGCCGTTCATCGGAGTGGTTATTCTGTATATGCGAAACGGCTGTGACCTTGATGTGTCATTCGGCTTAACGAGTATAACCCTGTCGTTTTTAATCTCATCAAACAATGCACCGTGCAGAGGATATTTCATCACACATTCAAACGCACCGTTTCTCTCCTCTGTAACTTCGCAAAAGGTGCAGTCCGACAGCACACCGATTCCGTAGGTGTCAAACTCGGTTTCATCTGCTCTGTATAAAATCGGCATCATAACGAACACCACCTTGGAAATACTGAACCGTCTGTTATGCCACCGCCGAGAATAAACCTGTTTTCGCCCTTTACAAGCAAAGGAAAACCCGTGCCTGTAACCGTATCATTTTTCAGCGTGTTGTCTTTGTAAAAGCACCTTTTTTCGCTGTCAATCTCAATGAACTCGTCAATATCGTTGAATGTCCATTCGTGTCTGCCGTTTTCGTTATCAATGGTAAGCGTACCCGTACCGTTGCCGTTAAGATGAATAAGCGGTCTGCTCTCAAAGCTGTAAGGATTCACAAGTATAGTTTCACCCTTTGACGGCAATGTCACTCTGTAAATATCCTCGCTGACCTTCTCGAAAGAATACCATGCGGTTTCGTCACCGAGAAATGTGTAGAGGGCAAACCTTGCATTCTCCTTTTTCCAGTTTTCGTTTACCTTAAGATATATTCTGCTCTTGTCTGCATCTGAATAGCTGTCCCAGTAGCCGTCCGTCCACGAATTTGGATTCAGCACAAACATATTTTTACCACTCGGCACAACAAGGTCTGCCGTCTGATTCCAACGGTTGCTCCAGTCGTTTTCCGGCTTTGAACCGTCCATTCTGCAAAAAATCATATACGGAAAATTCAGCACCACATCAATACTGTGCGGTAACTCACCATCAATGTCATATTTAAACGGTTTGCAGTTAAAGCTTACGGTAAACACACCGATTTTGTTAAGCTCATCTTCAATATCAAGCGAGGAGTTAAAGAGAGCATATCTGAAAAATCTTTTGTCATAGCTGTCCTTTAGTATGTGATACCTGTCGGGCTGTGTGTACAGCCATGCCTTGATTTTTGTAATGCTGTCAGCAAGCTGTTGACTGTTCTTTGCAGACAGATATACAGAATAGCTCACCTGTGTGTTTTCATATCTGCGATTCGGTACAATCAAATCACCATTGCGACCAGGGATTGATACAAAGGAAGAGTCATACTTTGGCGAGGAGTACACATTCTTTCTCTGTATATGAAGTCCCATATCAGATGACCTGATGCCTTTGTATTCAAAATAGTTCAAGCAAACACCAGTCCTTTCCTTTTGGCAAACTGACCTGCAGTTTCCATAATTTCATTTGTAAGCTGAGAAATATCGTCATTTGAGTAGTTGTTAAAATTTGCAATATTCAGCACAAGCGAAAGACCGCTCTTACCAAAAGCAGCAGAATTTGAATTATCAACCAATCCTTTAACATTTCTGTCAATGCTGAAATCAGTCGGCAAAGCAGTTTTCATATCATCAGCAAGTGAGTTCATAACACTTGAAACATCACTGCTCATACCCTCGGCGGCACGAACAGCCATATCACCGTTCTTGTCAATAGAGCCGGCAAGACCCTTGACGAGCATTTCGCCAACCCATGCCATTTCCTTTGACGGTGAGTGAATGCCAAAAAAGTCGCAGATGCCGTCCCAGATACCCGAAATCCAACCGCTGACTGAATCCCAGAGCCACGATGCAAGACCGCAGATACCGTCCCACAAGCCTTTTACAATGTTACCGCCAATTTCAACAATCTTGTACATAAGTGAACCAAAGGCCTTTACAATGCCTTCAATAATCTTAGGTACCGCCTTTACAATTTCCTTAATGATAGTCGGCAGATTCTTAACAAGCGAAATCAACAAATCAATACCCGCCTGAATTATTGCCGGAATATTGTCGCTGAGAGCATTAACAATGCCTGAAATGATGTCAGGTATTGCATTCACGATTGTGACGATAATGGTGGGCAGAGCCTTGACAAGTGAAATGAGCAAGTCTATACCTGCCTGAATAATCTGCGGAATTGAATTTATTACCGCATTTATAATCCCGTTGATAATCTGCGGAATAGCCTTAACTATTGCTGTGATAATGTCGGGTAAGGCACTAACAAGAGAGGTCAGCAGCTTAATGCCCGTCTGTATGATTTGCGGTATTGAATTTAAAAGAAATGTAACTATGCCCATAATAATCTGAGGCAGTTTAGATATGAGGTCGGGAAGTGCATCAAGAATACCCTGTGCAAGAGCAGATACAAGCTTAAGTCCTGCGTCAAGAATTGACGGCAAGCTGTCCAGAAGTCCCTGTACAATCGTCATAACCGCATTGACCGTAGTAGGAATTAGTGTAGGCAGTGCATCTGCAAGGCCCTGTACGAGAGTTGCTACGAGCAAGGTTGCCGACTCAATCAGCAAGGGCAGATTTTCAACAATTGCATTCGTAATTGTTAATAAGGCTGACACCGCAACGGGAATCAGCTGTGGCAAAAGCTGAAGCAATCCCTCAAGCACCTGTGCAAACAATTCTGCAAGAGTTTCCAGAACCGTGGGGAGCATTTCACCTGCCGATTCAAGCAGTGTAGTAATTACTGTCGGCAAGGCGGAGATGAGATTTTCCACAATAGGCGAGATGTTTTCAAGCACGGTCTGAAATGCCGTTACAACATTTTCACACAACACATCAAGGTCAGCGTTTGCGTCACCAAATCCTACCACAAGATTCGTAACTGAGGATTTCAACGCATTAACCGAACCCGAAATTGTACCCTCCGCCTCTTTTGCAGTAGTGCCGGCAATATCCATACTCTCCTGCATAACATGGATTGCATCAACCACATCGGCATATGACGAAATGTCATACTTCACACCCGATATTTTCTCTGCGTCAGAGAGAAGTCTTTGCATTTCCTCTTTAGTACCGCCGTAGCCGAGTTTAAGGTTATCAAGCATGGTGTAATTCTGCTTGGCAAATCCCTGATATGCATTCTGAATGAGCGACATATCCGTACCCATTTTGTTTGCATTATCTGCCATATCCGTGATTGCCATATCGGCATACTTTACCGACTTGTCCGTATCACCGCCAAGCGACTGAATGAGGCTTGCTGAAAAGCCTGTAACAGTTTCCATATAGTCATTTGCAGAAAGGCCTGCCGTTTTATAGGCATTAGATGCGTAGCTTTGCAGCTTCTGTGATGAACCCTTGAAAAGCGTATCAACACCGCCGACAAGCTGTTCATAGTCGGCATAGGCATTAACTACCTCCTTGCCGAGCTTAACGGCAGTTGCCGCAGTAACAACCGCACCCATCGCAACACCCACACCCTTGAGTACCGAACCAAGCTTTGAAAATCTCTCCTTTGACTTATCCGCCTTGTCGCCTGCGTCCTTGATTTCATCGCCCATATCATCGGCACTTTCGGCAGTATCATCAAGCCGACCATCAACCTTTTCAAGAGATTTTTCTGTCCCCTCAATATCCGTCTTTGCCTGTTCAAGTGCAGAATTATTACTGTTCAGTTCACGCTCCATACCGTTGAGTGATGCCTCGGCATTGTTAAGCTGAATTTGCCAGCTTTGTGTTCTTCTGTCGGTTTCACCAAAGGACTCTGATGCATTTGCAAATGCCTGTCGCAAGGTTTCAATCTTCTGCTTTTGTGCATCAATCTCCTTATTAAGAACCGTATTTCTTGCAGACAAAGCCTGAACGGAATTGTCATTCTTATCAAACTGCGAGGACACAAGCTTCATCTCAGAGCCGAGCACCTTAAAGCTCTGATTAATTTCAGCAAGCGACTTTTTAAATTCCTTTTCGCCCTCAATGCCAAGCTTAAGTCCAAAACTATCCGCCATATTCTCACCTCCTCAGGGCATAAAAATAGCGTAGCAGTCATAAAACTACTACGCTATATAAAGTCTAACTTTTTGAGGTCACATCATAAAGTCACTCTTTTTATAATACATATATTATTTTTTTCGTTTTTGGTTACGATAACGATTTATGATTTTTTCTCTATTATTATTTTCATTAAGAAATTTATCAACTATTGGTTTTGACTTTTCTAATCTATCAAATATATATTTATTGAGTTCTTCATATAATTCAATTTCAACGTTTTTTGACTCTGAGGAAATGCATAAGTTCTTTGAATCAAGATTTATGTTAATGGTCCTTTGATAACATAGTTTCACGGTAATAGCTAACCCATTTGCAATGGCAAACACTATATAATCTTTAGTGTTTGCACACCAAAAACAATATCCAAATATTTTGTCTTGAATTAGATTAATCATTGGTTCCGTACAGCCTAATTGTTTAAGTGTGAAAATATTACAGCTAATATCTTCAAGCGTTTCTAATGTGGAATTTTCTTTCTCACAAAAAGCTATTTTTTCACCAAATGATAATTTGTCAAAATCAAAATCACTTGGATATTCATCTGCAATTTGAATATCTTTTCTATTTTGATTTAAGTATTTTCTTAGTCTTTTCTCAAGTTCTTCAAATACTATTCTGTTTGAATCGCCCTCATACGAGTTGTATATATAGAGATCATCGTAAAGAATACGCCAGGCTACACTTACTATGTAGTTGTTAATCCCATCATAAATTAAATCTGAAATATCATTAAATTGATTTGGAACTTTTAAATACTTATTTAAAAATTTCCTAGCAAATTCACATTCGTACTTACTAAAGTATTGTTCGCAGTCACCACACAACAAATGCTTTTTTTCACCGTCTTGAAAAACGTCATATGGATTAAAAAAATTTCTGAACCTAGAATTTTGATAAGTCTTTTCTCTTTCATAAGTAAATTTAGGTATTATATGGCTCAATTTTAAAACTTGATTTTTCCTTTTACATAGAGCACATTCTCCGGTTTTTTTTGACAATTATATCACCTCTCCTTATAAATTCAATATAATCATATCATATGAAAAATCGCTTGTCTATAACTCAATAGCAATTGCCAAATATTACATAATTCAAACCCCATAAGGAATAACATCATCAATGCAAGCAACTCGTTTTGGCTTTGCAATGCCGTTGTATTGTCGATGACATTCCCACAAGTCAAGCAAAAGTCCAAATGGCATGAGCCACACCTCATCTTGCGAAAGGTTCAAATGTGCAAGTCCGTAATAAAGAAGTCGGGTAAACAGCTCATCGTCTGTTACCCGACTTTCGTATTTTTTGAGTCAAACTCGCTTTCAATATTTCTCTTTGTACCCTTGTGCATTGAGTCCATAATTGCATTCTTGTATTCAGCAAGGTCAAACGGTGAGGTTAAAAGCTCAACCTCGTCCTCACAAAGCAAAGGCTTTTTGCTGTTCGGATTTTTCAGATTGTAAATCATAACACTCTGGTTTGCAAGCAGAGTGATAAGCCAGATGATTTCATCAAGTGCCATTTCAAAGTTCTCACTTTTCATCAGCCTGTCACCGAGATTTTCAAGACCGCCGTATCTTTTGGCAATCTCCTTTGTGGCTCTTGTGGTGAGCAAAAGCTCGTATTCGTTTTCACCGATTTTAATAATACTTCCTCTGTCAGTCATAACGCACCTCCGTATTTATTCAGCATAGGTCGGCTCGTACACCTGAGTGTACCAACCGCTGATTGTATCGCTTGCGACCCCTGTATCGTCCTCTGAAATTTCAGCTTTCCATGGGTGCTTGCCGAGCTTGTCAGCCTTGTTTCTGCGGATAACCGTACCCTCGATTGACGGAGTGGAAAACTCGATGCTTTCTCCCTTTGTGGTAAGGTTGGTTGCGGGAATGCCGAACTTCACTCTGTAAAGCCAGAAGTAACGATACTTGCCGTTCGCTTTCTTTGCACGAAAACCGATTGCAACGGGCGGTGCTCCGTCCTCGGATGCGGAAACCAACACCTTGTTTTTGTCGATTGTCGCACCGGTCAAATCCTCTGCAACGGCTGTTCCGATGTTGTCAATACCGAGTGTGAGCGTACCGCTCTGAAATTCCTTTACAACCTCAGATGCACCGTCATCGGCATAAAGTGTTGCCTCGGCAAGCTCTACCGAAAGTTCCGCACTCATCGCCTTTGCAAGCGGAACAGGTGTATCGTAGGTTTCGTTTCCGTCAGAGTCCTCCGTGATTTTTGCGTAATACAGCTTATCAAGTCCAATTGTTGCCATAATCTATCTCCTCCAGTTCATAAGTTTTTAATGCGTCAATAGCATAGTGATGATAGCCCGTGTCGCTCTCATAACCGATATACAGTCTGTCGGTAATTGAAATATCACTCTGAAAAAGAGCGGTCACAAGCTTGTATTTAAGTGCAGAGTAATTACCCTTTGAAAATATAGAAATTCTCACTTCCTGTCTGTCAAAGGTCGGCATATTGTCGCAGTGCATATCAAAACCATCCGAAAGCGGTGTGAGAACAATGTATTCGTCAGGTGCTTTGCCTGAAAAAACACCTGTTTCAACCTTGATGTTCAATCCCTCTGCAATACTCTTGATTTCAGCAAGCAAACTCATATGCTTCTTACCTCCTCATCAAGCGTGTTAATCATAACTGTCATACACTCCTTGCGTGACGCTGATTTTGCGGGTTTCATAAACGGCTTTGGTGGCTGACCGCTTTTGCCGTATTCAATTATGCTCGCAATTTTTGCATTGCGCTCACCATTTGTTCTCGGCTCTGAAAAGCCTATCTTGATATTCAAATTGCCGTTCTTGTCCGACAAAACAGGGGACACGCCGAGCGAGTGTTCAAGCTCACCCGTGGAGCGTGACTGCGTTTTTGTGTCCTTACCGATGACATTTCTGAGATTTGTCCTCACCTTTTTAAGAACAACCTCAGCACCGGCATTGAGTACCCTTTCACACACTTCATCTGTTTTGTCACCTAGTCTTGAAATCTTGAGTAAAAACTCCTCCGGCATTTTCATTGTGCATCTAGCCACTTGCTTCAACCTCCTTTGCGAGAATTTCAAGATACATTCCTCTGCCTTTTACATTCTCAACAGAGGTGATTTCAAACCGCTTTCCGTCACGAAGGATGAGCATATCGGTTGTAACCTCAATGTGCGGAATACACCTTAGGCGAAACAGGTCAGTCGCAACGGAAAATGTCGCCATATTTGCCCACCGTTCACTGCCGTGTCTGGCCTCACGATATGCTCTCACTCTTGCAACCGTTTTCAGCCTTTCATTTTTAAAGCCCTCATCATCGGTTTCAATCACCTTTTTCATAATTTCAACAGGTGTGTTCATCTTTCCACAACTCATATCTACACCTTCCAGCTCCTGTCAAGCCTTAAAAGCAAATTGACCGTGTTCCACACCTGCGCCGATGCATTTGTGCTGTCAGCAAAGAATCCCCCCGTTGAGCCATCTCTGCTTTCGTAGAAATGGCTCGCAAGCATAATAACTGCCTGCTCGGTAGTTGCAGGCATTGCGTGTGTGGAGTAGTAACCCTCATCAATGTGTTGATAGCTTTCGGCATAGGAAACCGATGCAGTGATGTACTGCTCAAGAAGTGCATCGTCCTCAGAATGTTCAAGTATGAGATTCTGCTTTACTTTTTCTAAAAGCCTGTCAGTCATAAAAGCACTCCTTAACCGCCTGTAGAAACTGTACCCTTCATTTTGAGAATCTTAACTGCCTCCGGAACAATAAGTCTTGCATCAACTCTTTTTGTCGTAAGGAAACCTACCTGTCCGTTTGCTGCATATAACTCATTGAGTCGTCTAAAGGTAACACCCTGTCTGTCACCAATCCAGTAGTAGGAAAGGTCACCGAATGCAATCGGCTTTGTACCCGATGCAGCATTTGCGATTGATGAAGATGTGTAAACAGGCTTACCGAGAAGTGTGTCGGTTTCACCATCCTTAATAGATGGTTGCCATAAATACTGACCGTTGCTGTCCTTGAGCTTTCTGATAATATTTACAGTGCTGTCATTTAAAAGCCATACACCATTCTTACGGTACGGTGCTTTAAGGCTGTAATAGAGGTCGATAATCTCATCAGCCGTAACATTAACAGTTGAGCCGGCCGTTACACCGACTTCGCCACCCTCAGTATCATTGAAAATACCATAAGGCTTTGAGCTGCCGTCACCGATAACAAAGGCTTCCTCTTCAGCTTCACCGATTCGTCTTGCAAACTCCTGATTAAAGTAGCTTTCAAGGTCGAATGCAGAGTCGTTTAAAAGCTCTTCAGATACCTTGATTAAAGCACACAGCTTATGCGCACCGATTGTTTTCTGACCGAATGATGTATCGCTGTCGGTGATTGCAGCGTTCTCCTCAGTCCACATTGCCTTACCTCTTGTGGCAACAACAGGGATTTTGTGTGCGTTTGACGCTGTTGTAAATGTATGTGCAAGCTGACGAATTACAAGCTCTTCATCAAGTGCCTGAACAAGTGTGTTTTCAAAGGTTTCCGGTACAAGAAAACCGCCCTCGCTGTCAACACCCTCACTGAGAATGTTTCTGACCTCCTGCGTTGAGCGGTTTCTCATCTGATTCCAGAATGCTTTGTTGTACTTTTCAGAAGCTGTGCCTGTTTTACTCTCACGATTGACGTTATCGGGTTTTGAAACAAGCGGTGTGCTTGTCGGGAGATTTAACTCTCTTTCAAGGTCGTCTGCTCTTTGCTGACGCTCAATCTCGTGACCGAGGTCAACAATATCCTTTTCCATCTTTTCATAAGCTGCGGTATCTTCCGCCGAAAGAATACCGGTTTCGTTTCTGTGGGAATCAAGAAATGCTTTTGCCTGTTCCCAAATTTTTGCTCGTTTCTCACGAAGTTCGTTAATTTTAGCCATAGTAAAATTCCTCCTTAAGGTTTTAATAAATTAAGTCTTTTTTCAAGGTCTGTGATGTCTGTTCCTGTGTTAGCACCGGCATTTGCTAAATAGTGTGATTTAAGTTTATTTTGAAGAGCCACACTCACTGCTCTGCGTGAAAACAGGATAGAATCCGATGCTTTGTTTTTCTCCTTTTCATCTTCATTAATTTTCTTGTCGGGTTCTATAATGCTGTCTGCAAATCCGAGTTCAACGGCTTTCTTTGCATTCATCCATGTTTCTTCCTCCATAAGACGGGCAAGCTTTGCTCTGCTCATTCCTGTTTTGATTTCATAAGCATTTATAATGCTCTCCTTGACCTCCTCAAGCATTTCAATAGCCTTCTGCATTTCGTTGTGGTCACCCATTGCAACCGTAGCCGGATTATGAATCATAAGCATTGAAACAGGGGACATCATCACATTATTTCCAGCCATAGCAATTACAGATGCAGCACTTGCGGCAATACCGTCAATCTTAACGGTTACATTGCCTTTGTAATCCATCAGCATATTGTAAATCTGAGCCGCAGCCACACAATCACCGCCCGGAGAGTTAATCCAAACTGTAATATTACCCGAGCAGCTGTTTAACTCGCTTTTAAAAAGCTGAGGAGTGATATCATCATCAAACCAGCTTTCTTCCGCTATTGTTCCGTTAAGAGTCAAAATTCTCTCTGTCGGATTACTTTCCGTCAGGTTCGTCCATTTCCAGAATTTCTTCATTTTCTTCCTCCTTGTTATTGATATTTGCAAATGCTCCTGCGTTGTTAAGAGGGAGCATATTTCCGTTTACAAGATATAAATCGCCACCTTTTTCCGTTGGAATACGGTCGAGATTTTCAAGTTCTCGTATATCGTTTGCCGACATCCATCCGTTCTGCCTTGCCGTAGCATAGCCACTCATTCTGCTTGCATAGTCACCACGCAGAAGTCCATCCACATTAAACTTCACAAAGTACGAACTTTTTTCGTTTCTTGAAAGCAAGGAGCGGGAAATCGACTGCTCCCAACGCACTATCCACGGCTCAAGTGTGTACTTCACAAATTCAAGTGACTGCTGTTCAATATTAGAAAAGCTCGATTTTTCAAGGTCACCCACCATATGCGGAGGCACTCTGAAAATTCGAGCTATCTCATCTATCTGAAATTTTCTGGTTTCGAGGAACTGCGCCTCGTTCGGTGAAATTGAAATCGGTGTGTACTTTAGTCCCTCCTCAAGCACGGCAACTCTATGACTGTTGCCACTTCCTGCAAAGGCGGCATTCCACGAATCACGAACCTTTGACGGGTCTTTAAGCGTACCCGGATGTTCAAGCACACCGCTGGGTGACGCACCGTTTGCATAGAACTTACTACCGTATTCCTCGGCGGCAATGGCAAGACCGATTGCGTTCTTTGCCATTGCAATAGGCGAGTATCCGACAAGTCCGTCAAATCCAAGTCCGGCAATATGCAAAACCTCATACGGTGAAAGCCTTATCGTTGCACCTTTCATTGTTCTTGCGTCATCGGAGCTTGTGTTGTACTGATAGTAAAGATTACCGTTTTTATCTCTGTCAACTGCCATTCTGTTCGGCATAAGAGGATAGAGGGCAACAACATCGCCCTTGCCATTTCTTATGATTTGTGCATAGGCATTGCCCCACAAAAGCAGATGAGTCATCAAGGTTTCTCTAAAAGCAAATGAAGTCATTTCGGGATTAGGCTCATCGTGCAAAAGAAAATACAACGGATGTTCAAGTGCCTTTTCTTTGCTCCCGCCAGAATTGTATCTGTAAAGGTGGAGAGGAAGTCCTGCAACCGCCTCGGACAAAATTCTTACGCAGGCGTATACCGCAGTCATCTGCATTGCACTTCTTTCTGACACACATTTGCCTGCACTGCTCTGACCGTAGAAAAATCGGTAGCTGCTGCCCACCGTGCTGTTTTTTGGCTTATCTCTTGAACGAAACAAACCGCTTAAAATACCCATAAAACCACCACTCCTTTCGTAAAATGGGCAAAAGAAAAACACCTCTTTTGAGATGCTTTGAAAAATATATTTACTTTTTATGCTCATATATATCTGCATAAAAATTGACTGATGTCATATAAACAACAATCCTCTATTATCATAAACCGATGCACAGTTATTGTTTCCACAGCGAATTGCTCTGTCAAGTGCCATAATTGTAGCAATCGCACCGTCAATTTTCTCCGTGGATTTTTCTTTGTCTGCCTTTATGTTGCCGGCAGGGTCAGTTCTGACAAATATGTTATCCATATTCCAGCGGAGTACAGGGTGTCCACCGTGTGCAATTCTCTGTTCAAGCGTCAGCTTCATAAGCTCCTTTGTGGGTGGTGACATATCCTTAAATCCCTGACCGAAGGGAACAACGGTAAACCCCATACCTTCAAGGTTCTGTACCATCTGAACCGCACCCCAACGGTCAAATGCAATCTCTCGAATGTTAAATCTCTCACCGAGCTTTTCAATGAATTTTTCTATGTAGCCGTAGTGAATAACATTACCCTCCGTGGTCTGCAAATATCCCTGTCGCTCCCACACATCATACGGAACATGGTCACGCTTTACACGCAAATCAAGCGTATCCTCGGGTATCCAAAAATACGGAAGAATAACATACTTATCCTCTTCATCAAGCGGAGAAAATACAAGCACAAATGCGGTAATATCCGTTGTGCTTGAAAGGTCAAGTCCACCGTAACAAACCCGTCCGCAGAGGTCATTTTCATCGACTGCAAAGGAACATTTATCCCATTTGTCCATCGGCATCCAACGAACAGCCTGCTTAACCCACTGATTAAGTCTTAGCTGTCGAAACGAGTTCTCTTGACTCGGATTTTGCTTTGCTGATTCGCAAGCGGTTTTAACTTTATCCATTCCGATAGTTTCACCCAGAGATGGATTGCATTTTTTCCAGACCTTCGGACTTGTCCAGTCCTCGTTATCATCAGCACCGAAAATGACAGGATAGAATGTAGGGTCGATTTTTCGCCCGTCAATAATATCCTGTGCCTTTTGATGAACCTCATAGCAGATTGAATGTGTATCTGTGCCGGCTGTTGTGATCAGAAAAAAGAGCGGCTGCATTCGTGCATCACCGCTACCCTTTGTAAGGACATCATAGAGTTTTCTGTTCGGCTGACTGTGCAGCTCATCAAACACAACACCGTGAACATTAAAGCCGTGCTTGCTGTATGCCTCGGCGGATAGCACCTGATAAAAGCTGTTTGTAGGTTCGTAAATCAGCCTTTTCTGTGATGCAAGTATCTTTACTCTTTTGTTCAGAGCCGGACACATTCGCACCATATCGGCGGCAACATCAAAAACGATTGACGCCTGTTGTCTGTCAGCAGCCGCACCGTAAACCTCGGCTCGCTGTTCACCGTCACCGCAGGTGAGCAGAAGTGCAACAGCCGCAGCTAATTCAGACTTGCCGTTCTTTTTCGGAATCTCAATATATGCAGTGTTGAACTGCCTATATCCGTTAGGCTTTAAAATGCCGAAAAGGTCACGAATAATCTGCTCCTGCCAGTCCATAAGCTCAAACCGTTTACCCGCCCAAGTGCCTTTGGTGTGGCACAGACTTTCGATAAAGGCAACGGCAAAGTCAGCGTATTCCTTATCGTAATAGCTGTCCTTTGCTTTAAATTTTGTCGGCTTGTAATTTTTAAGTTTTCTCAAAATCTCACCTCCGATAGGGCATAAGAAAAGCACCGATTATTTCTAACCGATGCTTGATAATTATTATTTTTTTGTTTGATAAGTCAACAAGAGATTGCTTATTGATTTTCTATTTTATGTATTAGAGTGAGAGTAGCCGTAATTATAGTAACAACATATGTGGCTTCAGATTTATTCAATACATTGTTATCATGTGCGTAACTTTGAGAATTTCTAATTTTATTATATTTTTCAAATGTAGATATGCTCATTTTTAATGTTTGAACAACAAAATCAGATTGAAACACATTATTCTCTTCATAATACTTTGAAAGTGCCCCAGCTAAATTATGAAGAGGGTAATTATTTCCCTTCTCGTCAGCAACAGGGATATTATGTCTATTACAAATATTCCTTAAAAATCTCGTTGAATATGTATGTAGTCTATCAAGAACCAAGGTTGGTTCATCCTTACTAAGTGCATCATAAATATCTCTGGATAGTATTTCGAATGTTTCACCCTGTTCTTCGGGGAGATTTATTTTAAAATCATCATCGGAAATAATATAGTATACCTCTTTAACAAGATATCCTGACACACTTGGCTTAAGTGCTTTATTAATAATCTTTTTTAAAAATTCGTTTCTTGATTTAAGTAAACTAATATCTTTTTCTGAACCCTCAAAAGTAAAGTCAACCGCTTTTTTGTCCCAAGTATCTCCTCTTAGCCCTGCATAATATGCTAAGCCTAAATCCTGATATTCATATTTACATCGTTGAAACGCTTGTGCCACATCAGTACTTCTGTTTTGTTGTAAAAACTGAATCAAACTACTATTAAAATTATTTGGCAATTCATAAGTGAAATCAAACTGTCCCATATTTTACCTCTATCGACTAAATTGTATAATAACGAACCTAAATAAAATACGATTTATCTTTCATCCTCATATGAATAATTCTATCAGTTATATTTTTAAAGTCAATACACAACAAAAAGAAAACTCAGATCAATTCACCTCTCACACCTGTGAATAGTATCAAGAATTTTCTCCTGCTCCTTTTCATCAACACCAATGCTTTCGAGGGCCTCTCGTGTGCCACAGTCGGGGCAGATAACGGTTAAATTGTCTGCCCTTGAAACTGCACCGTGTCCGGAATAAACCTCGCCACAACGGGGACAGGTGCGTAACTGAACAAGGTTATCGGTCATTTTCGTACAGCTCCTTTGACTTGTGATAGGCATTAAGTAGTATCTGCTTGTCAAAATAAAAGGTATCGTAACCGTCAAGGCAGGTGTTGAGGTAGAAAAGGCTTGGTACACCGATTTGCCTTTCCTCGTGCATAATGTAGGCGAAGGCGGTAACCGTTCTGCGATTGCCTGTTCTGATGCCCTTGTATTGCACCTTGATATCCTTCTTGTAATAGAAGGTCGGATATCCCTCATAACGGTCAAGTGCTTTTTCATCGGTCTTATCGACCTCCCAAATTACCACAGGCACAATGGCGTTTCCTTTTTTCTCAATGGTAAGGTACGAACCCGACTTGCTCCCTTTGAAAAGCAACTCCCAGCCTTTCAGCTTTGCCGTACCGAGAATTTTTGCGTTCGGACATCTCGTTTTCATCTGCCTTACATTCAGGTTACTTCCGTAGGCTATGTATAACCTTTTCATAAAATCAATCCTTTCCGAAGATATGTTCTTCTACCACCTTAAGACCGCCAAAGCGGTCAGTGGGGCATTTAACCTAATCACTTCAAGCAACTCTGCCGTTCCTAAAAGCCGTGTCGCCCGAAAGGCTGTTTGTGAACACATCTCTCGCTGTCTTGAACTCGTCACCGATAAAGCCAAGTCGCAAAAGCCAAGTTCTCATTGCGTATTTTGGATTTTCTGTTTGCTGAGGCTTTGCACTTGCCGACTTAACTTCCTTTGCAATTTGGCTGAGTGCCAAGCAAAGCTGAATGTAGCTTTTAAGCTGTCCGGCGTGAAGTCCATTCTGCTTGCCGTTTGATGGCTTGTCAAATTGAAAAAGTCTGAATTCAACCGTTCCCTTTGTAAATGTTGCGTGGAGGTTGAGCATATGGTATCTACTTCCATTGTAATGGTGACTTCTGCCGTAGTTTTCATCATGGCTCTTGTACCATACATCGGCAAGTTGTGACATCGTTTCAGGCCTAGTTCTGTTGACCTGTTCCAAAAAGCGTGGATCTACCGTTTTGCAGTATCTTCTTATTCTCACCTCGTCAAGGTTTAAGGCGTCAATCAAAAGCTGTTCGTGGCTTGCCATAATGTTTGCAAGGTTTCTGAGTGTCTTTGCCGTGTGGCCTTTTGCACCGATGTGAATGTGTACTCCGCAACCTCTTGTTGAGTCGCTCTTTGCACCCGCTTTTCTTAATATCCTTACAAGCTCCTGCAAGGTTTCAATGTCTGAATAGTTTAAAATTGGTGTGACCATTTCGCATTTCTCACTGTCAATTCCTGCAATGCTGACATCTTTTTGGAATTTCCACTCTCTGCCTTGCTCGTCATATGCTGACCAAGTGCAGTAGCCGTTTCTGTCGGCTGTGTTTTCAAATCTGCCTGTGCCGAAGAACTCGGCTGCGATTTTTGCGGCTTTGTTCCTTGTGATGTTGTTCATCTCAACCTCAACGCCGATTGTCTGCTTTTTCATTTCCTCGATTTGTCTTAATGTCTTTGTATTCATAGTGTCCTCCGTTGCTTTAGGCTTTTCTTTGCCTTTTGTTGACTGTATATTACCGTCATTACGGAGTAATAGCAATACGATTACTACACAAAGATACATTCAATATATTGTGTATTTATGAGATGAATATTCTATATATAGAAATGACGAGTATAAAAAATCTCACTGACAATCTTATCATCAGTGAGATATGTATTTATTTTTCATTATCACAGATATTTTTTGCCGTGTGCAGTTTGCGTACTTTGTCAATTCCATAAATTACACTAAGACCGCTTCCGTTATCCCAGTTAACAAGCAGACTGCCTGTATCATCAACACCTTTTACAGTACCTTTTGTACCTATGGGTGGTGCTTGAAAGTCATCCATGCTTACAAGCTCAACTCTTGTGCCGACAGGATATACTTTCCTTAATTTTTCAACCGTTCCTTTGTTTGGAAATTTCATAAATATTACCTCCTCGATTTAGTAATATATATCACTCTGAAATGGAGAAAAATCAAGATACGAAAATCGAGAACAATTAGGAAATTTTTTCATCTTCTTGTGTAGAACTGACAATGCGTGAAAGTACAAAAACAACACAGGGGAGAGCTACACCGTTTCCCCACATTTTGTATTCAGCAGAATCAGTATGAGGATTTTTCAGCCACTTGATTATCTGCTTATCAGATTTTACTTTTGTGCCGTTAATCTCCGCAAAGGTTCTGAAAACATCTCTCCAGAAATCAATTTCTTCATCGGTCGGGTTTTCAGTTTCAAGATCACTGCACCACCAATCCGGAAAGCCTTGAAGTCTTGCACATTCTGTCGGCGTTAATCTTCGTACTATGTAAAGGGGTTCTTCACTTACAGTTGGCGGATCTTTGAAATCTGATGCAACAAGAGTATTCGCTATGTTTTTCTCTGCAATTGTGTGATATGAGTTTTTACTGGTTGAATACACTGAGTGTGCAACAGCACCCGGACCTCTTGCAACCATTGTGGGCTGTAGTTCGGATTCAACCACGAAATTATATTTTGCGTTTACACCTTGATTGAAAGCTGACCTGTCGATACCGTAAGATACAGCATGTCTGTCCGTGGCATTGAGCGTAAAACTGACATCTTCGTTTACACCGTTTCCCTGTGGCCCATTTTCGTCTTTTCTGCCAATCATTGAACCTTGAATACTTACTACTGCGACTCCGCCTTGATTTGAATCGGGCGAGTTTCCGCCTGTATCAATCGTTCTAGCTGTTGTTGTAGGATAGCAATTATGTCTTGCATTTTTTGTCCCTTCAGAAGTGAATCTGACATCAAAACATTTTGAACTTTCAATTACGAAAGGTTGGTTGTTTCCGCCTGTGCCATATGTAGAAAGAACGGTGGGTGCTTTTTCAATTGGCCCTGTATATCGTGTGTCTTGACTATGATTTTCAAACATCACTGCTCCGGGTACTGTGCCGGCACGAAGTGTAGGGGAGATTTCCTTTTCATAGCCTATACTTCGACTTTTAGCTGAATGTTCTGCGCAGAAACCGGCTGAATCAATAACGCAAGGCGGGTGATGTGCCTCAGCACGAAGTGTGCAAGTCACATCTTCGGTAATATCCATTCTGTTACCGCCTTGGTCATTCAAAACTACTCCGTTTCTGCCTGTAGACATTCCGCAGTTTGCACCGATTGTAGAAGATACATTGCCCGTCAGTTTTGCATTGTATCCGTCAAAGCCTGTTGCTCCAATGCAATTCTTAACATCTGTGGTAACTGTTTTCCTCTGGCTGACGCTCTGCGTAAGATTCCCAGACAAGCTTTCTGACTCAAATAGTATTTTGTCGGCACATTCGCCTGCAAAATCTGCGACAAGGTAGATTCTCTTTCTTCGTTGGGGCACTCCCCAGTATTGAGCATCAAGGACTCTCCAACAAACGGAGAATGCATCTCCCATGATTTCCCCTGAGTTAGTCCATTTTCCACTTTTAGGTTTAGAAACAGATAGTCTTTCATCTTTGATTTTGCAGATTTCTTCGAGGACTGTCCTAAAGTCCTCACCTTTGTTTGACGAGAATGCTCCGGGGACATTTTCCCACACAATGAATCTGGGATATTTTCCATTTGTTTTACACCTCATTTTCTTGATTATTCGTATAGCCTCGTAAAAGAGGTTGCTTCTTGTACCGCATAATCCTTCTCGTTTACCCGCAATGCTCATATCCTGACATGGACTTCCAAAGGTGATTATGTCAACTGGCGGAAGTTCTGTTCCGCTTAATTTTGATACATCACCATAATGTTTCATCTTTGGTAGTCTTTTTGTTGTTACACAAATAGGGAAAGGTTCAATTTCCGATGCCCACAAAGGAGTAACACCGCAAATCAAGCCTCCGAGCGGAAACCCGCCACTGCCGTCAAACAGACTGCCGAGGGTCAGCTTTCTATTCATTTTCAACCTCTGCTTTCTTAACGAGTTCAGAGTATGAAACCTTTTTGCCGTTACGGACAACAAATACATTTTCAGAAGTACCAACCTGTTCAATGTAACGCTTTACAATTACATCACAATATTTCTCATCAAGTTCAATGGTATGGCAAATACGATTTGTCTGTTCACAGGCGATAAGGGTACTGCCACTTCCACCGAATGGGTCAAGTACGATACAATTGCTCATACTTGAATTTTTAATTGGATATGCGATGAGGGGGACAGGTTTCATTGTCGGATGGTCACCGTTTTTCTTCGGCTTATCAAACTCCCATATTGTGGTCTGTTTTCTGTCTGAATACCACCGGTGCTTTCCGTTTTTCTTCCAACCAAACAGACAGGGTTCATGCTGCCACTGATACGGACTTCTTCCGAGAACAAGACTCTGCTTTTTCCAAATACAAGTACCTGAAAGATAAAAGCCTGCGTCAGCAAATGCCTTTCTGAAATTTAAACCTTCTGTATCTGCGTGGAAAACATAGATACTTGCATCATCAGCCATAGCATTTTTCATACAAGAGAATGCATCGAAAAGAAACTGATAGAATTTATCACTTTCAAGATTATCATTCTTAATTTTCCCCGCACTGCCTTCGTAGTTTACATTGTACGGCGGGTCTGTAACAACGAGATTTGCTTTCTTGTCATTCATTAGAATCGTGTAGGCCTCTTCTCTAGTACTGTCACCGCAAAGTAGTCTGTGATTTCCAAGTAACCAGAGGTCACCGTTTTTTGTGATTGTAGGATTTTTGAGTTCTTCTTCAACATCAAAATCATCTTCTTTTGCGTCATCGGCAGTATCAAAAAATCCCGCAAGCTCGGTTTCGTCAAATCCGGTCAGACTCAAGTCAAAATCAGCACCTTGCAGTGATTCAATTTCTACCTTCAAAAGTTCCTCGTCCCAGTCGGCATCAAGAGCCATTCTGTTATCGGCAAGTATGTATGCTTTCTTTTGTGCATCGGTAAGGTAGTCTACAAATACACAAGGCACTTTATCAATGCCCTCTTCTTTTGATGCCATAATTCTGCCGTGACCGGCAATGACATTATAATCTCTGTCAATTATTACGGGGTTAATAAAACCAAATTCTCTGATTGATGCTCTCAGCTTGTTGATTTGCTCCTTTGAATGTGTCCTTGCGTTATTCACATACGGAATCAGCTTGTCTATGTCAACAAGGTTCATCTCCGATACTCTATTCATATTGCATTTTCCTTTCCTCCATCAAAACACAAAAGCCTTTCTTTGCTCCTGCTATGTCACCGTGAAGTGCCCGTCCTCTCAAGGTTAAAAGTTCCTGCCTTTTCAGCCTGTGTTTATATCTTTTAAGTGTTTTTAAAAATTGTGCCAATTCGTTCTGTTCGTTCATCATTTTATCTTCCTTCTGAGCAAAAGCTCCATAGTATCGTTCGGGTTATCCTCAAACGGAACCGTGCAGTTTTGCTTTACAATATCGTAAATCTCATACCATATGAGGTTTGCACTTTTCTGATACTGCTGACTCATCTGTACGAATGGCGATGAGATTACTCCGCCCGTGGTCGGGTGCTTTCCAAGCAAGCCGTAGGTGCTCGTTGCCTCCTCACACTGAATGTATCTTGCAAATGCCTGAGCATACGCTTCAATCAATCTCGGATTGACAAGCCGTTCACAACCACGCTCTTTAAGCCACAACCAAGTTTCCTTGTATATCTCATCTGCTCCGAGAGGCACTCCGTTCTTCTGCTTTGCCGAAAGATAGTCTGCTGGTTTTGGCATATCCGCACCTTCAACAACTGCACCCTCAGGTAGGTCAACGGCCTCAAGTTCCGCACTCGTAAGCACGGGTATATCGTTTTCCATTAGCCGAACAGCCTGACCTTTTTGCAATTTTTCTGCCACGGACATTGGCTTGTCACCGGCCCGAACTCGTCTGCCGCCTCTGTTTGTACCGTCCTTTGCCATATAAAATCACCTTCTTTCACAATTTTTAATACCCCGTTTGAACTGCCGTTTTTGTGCGTGACACCCTCCGCCGTTGTCCGTCATACGCCTCTCAGAGATTTTGATACCCCCTCCATTTGCTGAAAATTGACAAATAAAAACTCAAATGGTAGAATAAATAAAAAAGTTGGTATACACTTTTGCTTTATTCCTTATGTTCGGATTTCCAATTGATGAAATAACACTCCTTTTAACATTTGTTCAAACAGCTATATCTGTTCTTGCTTATTTTGAAAGTGGTGAAAAGATTATGGAAAACAGAAACAACACGGTTTGGTGCGGTACACGCGGAGTGATCAAGTATGTCTGCGAAATTCGCTGGGATAAACAAAAGTGTTACAAGCGTGCTGCGATAGGTTCGAATCCTGTCCGCTCCGCCATATTTTAGGACTACCTTCACGCGGGTAGTCCTTTTTTTATCTGTCTCCAAGGTCGTGGTGAATTTTATTGTGGCAGGACTGGCAAAGGCTCATTAGATTATCTGTACTATGTGTACCGCCTTTTGAGAGCGGGATGATATGGTGAACCTCCTCGGCAGGTGTTGTTTTTCCCTGTTTGAGGCACTGCTCACACAACGGATGTGCCTGCACATAGCGGTCACGAATTTTTTTCCACGCTCTGCCGTACTTCTTGTTGACATCAACCGCTCGTGTGAATCGGTTGTACTGCTTTGCAATCAGCCTTTGATGTTCCTCACAATACCGCCAGTTTGTAAGTTTTGGACAGTTTGGATATGCACAACCCTGCTTTGGTTTATGTGGCATAAACTCCTCCTTTTTGGCATAAGAAAAGCCCTGCAAATTTCTCTGCAAGGCTTTCAAAGTCTATTTCACTGTTTATATTATAGCAGATGAGCATACTGTAATTCTATGGAATTTACTGTCAACTTTCGGGAATTACAACACTTTTTAATGCGTTTTTTCTTATCTTGAACACATTGTCAATACTGCAATTCATCTGTACCGCTATTTCTTCCCAGGTTTTAAAGCACAAATATCTCAATTCAAGAATTATCTGATACTCCGGATTCTGTACGGATTTTATTGTTCTCACAATATCTCGCTTTAAATCAACAAGGCTGTCGATGTCCCTGTTTATTTCTTCCTGCAAATCAACAATTTTTACAACAGTATCCTCAAGTCGAGAGTTACTGATACTTTGGCTTTTTGGCATATCCGATAATGTAGATGTGCATTTTGTTGCAAGAAGATTAAGTGATTTAAGCTGTTCAATTTTTGAATCTATCCTTTTGTCAAGTCTGTATGCCTGACTTAAATATTCCTTTGCCGTCATTTTATACCTCCAAATCTGCCCTTACGGCATCAATCAAATCCGCCTGCGTTTTATTCTTTTTCTGCAAGACTTTCAAAATTTGTTCATCAATCGTGCCTTTTGTGATTATGTGCTGAATAACAACAGTGTTTTTCTGTCCCTGTCGATACAGTCTTGCGTTGGTTTGCTGATACAGCTCAAGTGACCATGTAAGGCCAAACCACACAAGAGTTGAACCCCCGTTTTGAAGATTAAGTCCGTGTCCGGCACTTGCAGGGTGAATGAGTGCAACGGGAATTTTGCCATCGTTCCAATCGGAAATATCCTCACTTGTTTTGATTTCACGAACAGAAAAACTGCTCTTTATCCGTTCCAAATCGTGTCTGTACCAATACGCAATAAGCAGAGGTTTGCCGTTCATACTCTCAATTATATCCTCAAGTGCTTCAAGCTTTCGGTCGTGAATTTCAACTATATTCTGCTCGTCATCGTAAATTGCACCGTTTGAAAGCTGGCATAGCTTGTTTGAAAGGGAGGCGGCATTAGATGCGGTAATTTCTCCGTCAGTGATTTCAAGGACCAAGCTTTTCGTCATTTCATCGTACTGATTCTTTTCGCTGTTGGAGAGTTCAACAACATAGTTGCTTGTTAAAAGCTCAGGCATTTTCAGATATTCATTTGCTTTCATAGAAACCGTGATGTCTGATATTTTTTCGTAGATGGCATTCTCGGCATTTGGCAGAGGCTTATATGAATACACAATCGGACCATTCATCTTGTCGGGTTTGAAATATGTGTTCCTGTACTGCCCGATAAAATAACCGAGCCGTTTGCCCATATCAAGAATTTTAAATTCAGCGAACAAATCCATAAGTCCGTTTGATGAGGGAGTACCTGTCAGGCCGACAATTCTCTTTACAAGCGGTCGCACCTTCATAAGACTTTTGAAACGCTTTGACTGATGATTTTTAAACGAACTGAGCTCGTCAATAACAACCATATCAAAGTCAAATTTATATCCGCTTTTATTCACAAGCCAGTCAACATTTTCTCGGTTGATTATGTAGATGTCAGTTTGTTCATTGAGTGCTGAAAGTCGTTCATTTTCATTGCCGATTATCAGTGAATAAGTGAGAGTGCTTAAATGCTCCCACTTTTTTATCTCATCAGTCCATGTGTTTTTCGCAACCCTGAGCGGTGCGATTACAAGCACCTTGCACACCTCAAAGCTGTCAAAAAGGAGATTGCGAATTGCAGTCAATGTAATTGAGGTCTTGCCAAGTCCCATATCAATCAGCAGTGCTGAAATCGGATGAGTTTCAATATATCTGATTGCATATTCCTGATAGCTATGTGGCTTGTATTTCATCAATCATTCCTCCAATCTGCTCTACATCGTCAATCACATAAACCTTGAATCCCAATCGTTTCAGCATCTTATACCGTGCAAGCTGGAGTGCTCTCGGCTTTTGGCCGTTAGCTTTCAGTTCCACCATGCCAAAATGACCGTTTGGTAAAAATATCAATCTGTCAGGCATACCGTTAAATGAGGGACATACCCATTTCAGACAGATACCTCCATCTATCTTCACTTTTTTTACTAATATTCTTTCAATTTCACTTTCACGCATTTTTACACCTCAATTCAAGGTGTGACAGGGTACGACTGTCATTTCCTATACTTATATATAAAGCTTATTTTTTTATTCTATAAGAAAAGGATAGTAAATAGCCGTCATAAACTGTCACACCTACTGTCATTAGTCCTCTTCCATAAAGTCTGTCTTGAGTTTTAAGCCTTTGATGTATCTGCCGTTCCTGTCACGAAATTTTTCAAAACCCACGGTTTCAAGAGCAGTATAGAAATCCGTTGTACTGCGGATATATTCACCCATTTGAGTACAGAAAATTCTGTATTCGTTATATACCTCTCCCGACTTTGCAATGTATGATGAGTCAATTTCACAGCGTTCGCTCAAAAAATATGAGAGCCAATCGTTGCTGTCCCTGTAATGCTCAATTGCATCACAGACCTTTTGCGGAGGAGTGATTTTGTAATTATCTTTAATCACCTTTTTTGATCCCTCAATAACCCAACTGAGAATTGCACCGCCGGCATGCTCAAAAAGATAGTCCGCATAGTTCTTAATATCAGCATTACCCTCAATTGTTGCATCAAACGGAATTACAATAAGTCTTCTCCATGTACCTTTGTCGATAGCACCGACTTTCGGCAGGTGGTTGGTATACAGCACAAGAGTATGAGTAGGAGTATATGAGAAAGGGTCTTTGTATTTCTTTTCTGCATAGATTTCATCGGTGGAGCAGAGCTGTTTAACATTTGCCGTGTTAAGCCTCATACCTTCCTCAAGTTCAGATGCAATTAACATTCGTTTGCCTTTTGCCTCTGCAAGCTCAGGTTTAACATTTCTTCTGCACCCGACTGTAAGCATATCCGCAGAGATGTTGCCTGAATATGTACCCAGAACCCTTGCTATGACATTCCAAAATGTACTTTTACCGTTTTTGCCTTCACCATATGCAATGATGAGAGCCTCAACATATACCTTGCCGATTGCAGAAAGACCAACCATTCTCTGAACATAGTCAATAAGGGTATCGTCACCCAAAAAGAAAGTATCAAGTGCGGATTTCCATATATCCATACCGTCATCTGACGGATTAACGGTTGTCTGTTTCGTAATTAGATGTTCGGGATTATGTTCGATTGCAAGGTCAAGTCCGTGTCTGAGGTCATATGTACAGCTTGGTGTATTCAGCAAAAATTCGTCTGCATCCAGATATCTTTGTTCAACTTCAAGCATAGGTCGAGCCTCCTTGAGCGTTGCGGAAATACACTTTGTATCTCTGCGTTTGACAGCATATTTCTTGTAATTCAGGGCATTGTCATACATCTCATATGTGTGTTTCTGCTCCTTGTTAAACATCTGCAAAGCTTTCTTTGCACCAACAGATACAATTATCTCCATACCACCATTTTTGACGAGCTTATCCATGGCTTTTTTTATTTCGGTTTCAGACTCAGCAAGCTGTCTTTCGGTCAAATCTTGAGAAACGCCTTGAGCCTTTGGTTTCGATTCCTCCCAAAAACTTCCGTTGTAGACCATATAGTCGGTAGATGGGGAATAGGAGAGAATATTTTTATACTCCCGTGCAAGAACAGTAGCTTGTCCTACATCTGAGAAATCTTCAGGTTTTAGTTTGCAGTCAGAGTTATATTCCTCGGGTGGAATGTATCCTTCTTGGTTTGACACCTTGTTACCGAACCTTGATGCACTTCGCCATATCACCTTAAGTTCGCTTTCAGGGAGTGGTGGATTACAGAGTTCTGCCTTCTTAAGGAAAATCTGATAAGTTTCTTCTGTATTTCCATATCTCTTGATAATCTTTCCGGCAATGTGGCTCATGGTACTGTTACGCTGACCTTCTAGTACTTGCTCAAGACTTACATCGAAGTCAGCAAAGTCATCCTCTTCCAGATAATCAAGAATGGTTTTATTCCCTTCATAGAACTCCACTTCATCAGAGTCATTTCCATAAAGGAAACGAGCCGAATCAAGTGCGTTGGTATCGTAATAAGGAAAAGCAACGGCAATCCTGCGTTTCATATCTGCATACTCCTGCTCATCCGATACAATCTCAATAGGGAAGAAGATATGAAATCTTGGTCTAGCAGACTTATTTCCCTTTGGAAGGTTGTGGTGTCTGCTATACGATACAGCAAAAGCAACACCCGGTATTTCAAGTGCTATATCAAGAGGAGTTACCCATTCATTCGGGTTGTCCGAATGGTCATTATCACAGTCAAGCGGAATACAGTCGGAAAACTCGAAATTATCCTTACTGCGATAATTCCTTTTATACTTTGCAGTTACATGATCCATCTTCGTTGCTTTGATAAAGGATTCCTTGTCGGTAACAATTATCTTGTTGGGATACAAACAGTTCCCGCTATTACCGACACAATCTGCTGTGTATATAGTGAAATTAAGCATATTCATTTACCTCCTTCATCGCATGGTCAAACCATCTGATCTTCATTCTTCTTTTCTTTGCAACACCGATTTCACGATTCATACCACGACTTACCACTCCACCAAATACCCAAAGTTCCGTGCATTTACCAAGAAGTACATAATTGAAGTGCATAGCCATCTCACGTTCCGTTTCATTGCAATCATTCATAAACTGTGGATAGAGAAGATGAGGTGTTATCGGGATAGCATTCTTATCAACGGCAAATCTGCTGTACGCTTTTGCATTCTTTACATTATTCTCGATATCACCTGCATACGGACTGCAAACATATACCAACGGAAGATATGCAGCCTTTTTATCAGCTACCACTTCTTCACGATGGATATTGGTAAGAGCCTCATATGTAGTCGGGTCTGCATACCCTTCGTGATTAAACTTATCAATGCCCATATCTTTTAATCCTCCTGTTCAATGACTGGTAAGATACCTTCGTTCTTTAGAAGGTCATAAAGGAAAAGTCTGCCCTTCTGTGTCCAATAGGTATGCATCACACTTCTGCTCTCATCAATTGCATAGGTACGTGATTGTGTGTATCCGCATTCTGCATACTGCTGATATAAAAGCCATGTCTTTCTGAACTTGTACTGAACCCCAAGTTCATGAAGAAGTTCATTGAACTTGCGACCGCTCATACCGTAGTCCTTTGCAATCTGTGTAATTGGTACTGTGTTTTTGTTCTGTAAAATAAGGTCATAGTAGCTTGCCTTTGGCTGTATCTCTGCAATCTGCTGACGCTGAATTAGTGTCTGGCATTCAAGCTGTTTTCTTCTCTCACGCTCTTCCTTAAGCTGTGTAAGTGCTGCAATCGCAAGATCAGGATTTTCCAAAATCTCATCGATGGCATACATTCCATGTTTACGGATAGCCGGAAGAACCTCTGCCGTTACCCAATGTTTGAACTTCTTCGCATTAGGCATCTTGCTTGAAAGGATAAGACTGTAAAGACCTGACTCATTGATAATTGTTAAATCTTGAATACCACCAAGGGTGTCGCATTTTGCTACTCCCTTATCTTCATCATCAACGTGCTTGTTAATAGCATCTCTCGGATTACTGTATCCAAGAATTGTTGCTATATCCTTTGCAAAAAACATAATCTCGCCGTTTACAGTTGCTGTTCTTACAGAGCCAAACTCTGTGCTGTTAAATACTTGTAATTCCATACGAATTACCTCCTTAAATAAATTTCTCGGAGGTGTCACCCTCCTACCTGGTAGCCTTGGGAGAAGGGTTAAAAGGACGTTTTTGAAAAAACTTTTTTCAATTTGTTGATTGCACGTCTGTAACGATGACTGACAGTGTTGGCATCCTCACCGATTTCTGCTGCATACTCACCAACGGTGTAACCATCAAGTGCAATAGCAATGACCATATCTGCTACTGCAGGTTTAAGAAGACTTCTCAATGTTTCACAGCACTCTTCGTATTCAAACTGGTTATGTACTCCATCAATGGAACTGCTGAAAGCTGACTTATCAGCTGCTCTAAACATGATTGCCTCTTCTGTGTTGACCTCAACTGTCCCGTCCTTGCTCTTCATATAAGCGTTGCCAGTATGACGGTCATGCTTGTGCCAGCTGTTGTAATCGGGTCTGTTGAATCTCTCTTCGATTACATCTTGGATTCTCTTTTCGTAGTCTTCCTGACTCTCTTCTTCAGAAACGGAGATGTTTAACCATTTCTCCAATTCCATGTTCTCAACCTCAAGGGTCTGATACTCGTTCTCGTAACGAATCTTAATCTTCATAGTCTCCTGCCTTTCTGCCTGGTTCTTGCAGAAGGGCATAGGAAACAAATAGGGTCGGTGCCTATAGAAGTACCGACCCATGAATTGCCTGAAAAAGAGCATAAGGAAATAAGGGTACTTCTATCGCACCTTTCACAGGTTGTCATGTGATCGATGCCGATATCTGTATCCCAATGCCCTTATAGCTAATCAGGCCTTGTGATATTTATTTTTTAAGTGCCTCTGGCACTTAGATGGATACGCATTTCTGTGTACCCATCTCAATGTCAGGTGTTTTTATTTATAGTGTACACTGGAAATTTTTCTCGTGATGGACACGCCATGTCCGCTGAAAACTGCCGTAAAACACAAAAAAGCCGGAGTTACCTACTTTGCCTATAAAGGCTTTTGCAGATAACTCCGGCGGTTAGCTCCTCGATTCGTTACGGGGCAGTTTGCGGTAGTTTCTAATTTATTCTTTTGCTGCTTTCATTATTGCTTGATTTACTTGGTATTGCATGTCTTCCCAAGAAATCGTTTCAAACTTATTTTTATTTATCTTTACCTCAAGCGTTACATCTTCCCCATTTACAATAACATTGCAGAAACGAGGCGGTATATCTTTGTCGCTGTGAAGATTTCTAATAGGTGTCTTTATCACTCAACTCGACCTCCTTCTTAGAATGGCATTTCATCCATGTCATCAGATATATCATCCTTCATGAATGCATCAATTGCATACATCACGTCATTGTTTACCTTCGGATGTTCCATACGCTCCTTTACAGTTGAGAATAGTAACTCAAGAAACGGAGCTACTGGTGTATCATCCTGTGAGGCTACCAATAATTGACTTCCCTTGGACGGTACATACATCCAAGCTTCTTTAGCAGCTGCAGAAGGATCTCCAACTTTATGAATGCTCTTCTCAATATCCATAAGATAAAGCGTTGTTCCATGTTTTAATCTAAGATTAAAACAATCTCCGGCAATATATGTCTTGGGACCAAAGGTCTTTGAATTGAATACGATTTTAGTTACTTCCTGCGGATATTCACAGTCTGTCTCCTCATAAAATGTTTCTTCTGCAAACAGAGGATGGTATACGAAACCATTCCTATCCGGCTCCATTCGATTCAGATTAAACGCTGTCTCTCGATTCCAATCGAGCCTATCCTTTAATGTATCTTCCTTTAATTTATCGAAGAAACTTGTAATATACTGCTCTGTCGGTGTAAGTCCAGTAAGATCAACAGATATCAAAGTATCAACACTAACCTTAAGAAGCTTTGCTGCCGTTACAACAAATTCCATACTCGGCTCGGATGTATTTCCATCCTTCTCCAGACGAGACATATATCCTAATCTGATTCCTGCTTCCTTTTCAATCTGACCTATTTTAACATCTGGATTTTGACGTAATAATTCCCGAATATTTGAAAAACAAAGCGTTTTATTAAAATTTTTACATTCACTTAAGTATAACTCCAACTGAGTAAGAAAACCTGCCCACTGAGTACGTTCCTTATTCAGTACATCCAAACGATTACGTATGCTTTCCTCCGTTCCATATTCTTTGATAAGATCATAGCTTTCCTTTGATGATGAACTTTGTTTCGTGCGTTCCCACCTTTGCAGTGCATCCTCAAGTTCTGCAAGACGGCTATTTAAATCATCTAGTTTATCTTCTACCACCTGCTTTTTATCCAAGGTTTCATCTTTATTGCAGAGTCCCATACCCGCAGTTGCTATGAAACCACGCATTATGTCTACATCTTTGATATCACTAATTTTAACATCAGCTAATTTCCGTTCTTCTGACATATCAGTGTCTCCTTTGCATTTTTATGATATTATTATACACCATTTGCATTATTTGTCAATATGTGCAAATATATTTTGCTATTGCATATATTTGCAATAGCACTTTCTTTTTTGCCGCATAGTAAAAGACCCGGAAGTTTTCTTCTTCCAGGTCACTCTAGCAACGGACATGGCATGTCCGTTTTTTATAAAATAAATTTTTAAATTGCTACATCATATTGCTCAAGATATTCTTTAACAACCCACAGTGGTTCCGGGTACTTCACATGTAAGGCTTCACTAATCCACTGATGTTCTGGATCAAACGGTTTCAGCTTACATCCCAAAACATCCAACAGCTTCTCGCTTATCATTGGTGGCAAGTTAAGCCCGAAACAAATCAACACAGCAGTGTTCAGATTCGGAGCTGTTTTCCCTTTAACGATACGGCTGATTGTTTTCGGATCTCTATCAATCAAGTCACCGAGATCCGTGTATTTCATATTTCTCCAGTCTAACAACAACTCCATGCACTGCTCTGGATCGTCCGTCATCTGCTTTCGAATATTCAGCCACTCCTCCTGTTGCTTCTTTCGCATTGCAATCTGTCGTTCCGGTGGAGCATTCTGATACCCATTGTGATATTTTACATCAAAGGTAATATCGCTCTGCTCTCTGTTCAAGAAGCAGATGGTATGGTATGCGGACTCTACCTTACTCGTGATGCTTAGATCAAAGACAAGACAACATTCGTTCATATGTGCTCTGGCATAATCAGTCAGTATAAGCCGACCGTCCATATCAGTGCAAACATATAGCGGAGAATTGTAGACATAATGATTTTCTATAAACAGATAATCACCATTAGCAGTCTTTTCACGGAGTTCCGGATTTGAGAAGCGCTGAATAGCTGCATCTTGAGCACTTATCGTAAATGTCTGATATGCTTCAATTGAGCCCTTTCGGAAACCATGTGGTCGGACATACTGACCATCAACATAGTTAAAAGTTCCGATTGCACCATCAAATCCAAGTTCTACTAATCGAATCTTAGCCGCCTGCCTGGATACTCCAAAATCGACTGCAAGTTGGTCGATGACCATCTCCATAACATCCATTTCGTATTGAGCATCGGTCTCACGCAAAAATGTAGCTATGTACTCGTTCGCCTTGGCTCTAAACGGAGTCTGTGGCATCTGAATTCTTGGTGCAAGCTGATTAGCCTGTTTCTCCATGAATTCCGTAGATTTTTTTGATATTTCGGATGCTGCACCGCCTACAACTTCGCAGCTGATGCATGATGCTGCTTCATTATAAAGCCGTTCTAATACAAAAGCTTTCCTATGCTTATCCCAGTGAACGCACTCATGAATTATGGTTGTATTCACTGATCCGATATTTCGAAGTAGGTACACCAAAGGATCTACAAGAATGGTTTTTCCTTTAATATGAGTAAGAACATCTTTCTCTGCATCATCATCATAAATGTCAGCATCGGCTTCCTCAAAATAAATCTGACCGAAAACCGATGAAGCATCTTTAATACGGTGGCTTTGAATCGTCAAGTCCAGTGCTTCTACCAATCTTGTCGGATCTACCCACACGGGAGATTGACCCCTTGGGGGAACTCTCAGTGCTTCTGGGAAATTTTTCTTTAAAAAATTCTCTGCAACCCTTTCAAGTTCAGAATAAGGAATAATTGGCACAAGGGAATCATCCATCGGATCTTTCACTCGATTCTTACCATTGTAGCTAGATACCGATGTAATTTCAAAGTCCTCCAGTTTCATATCCAGATCACCCCGACAGGACACCATCAACCAGAAAGTTCTCTCTTCTGATACATCATAGTGATGGTTGCCATCTTTTATTTCAATATTCACTGACAGAGCAACATCGAAACTAATCTTCATTCCCGGAAGATCTTCCACCCAGACATGCTCCACATGAACATCTGCAATCTCAGTTTCTCCGACAGAATGCACTCTAGTAGCCAGTTTTTTTATATAGTCCTGGTTATCCTCAATGAACTGCTCGGCTGCCGCCCAGAACTCATTGTCATATTTCTTTCTAACATAATCCGTAAATGAGCGGCTTACCGCCATACATAGCACCTCCTACAATTTCAGCTTATCAATATCAATCTTCTTCCTGCTCAGATAGCAATTAAAGAGCATCTCTGCCAAAATTAAGCGTATCTGTATATCCTCCAAACCTAAAATTTAAAGTAGGATAATTGTTTTAAATCGAAGGAATTAAATTATCTTCAATGCCTTTTGCAACACAATCAATATTTGCAATTCTAGCTGCGAATATCAATTCGACAGGAACAGGGTCATGTTTACTTTTCAGATGACTCGATAATTCTTTGTTATAGGATGTTATATCCAAATCGTAGGTTGCAAAAATACCACTACACACAGACTTAATAGTATCAGCACTACGTGTGCGGCTTTGATATATTAGGGTAATTATTGTTTCCAAACATAATCTTTTCATTTTTGCGACCTCCCTCCTTATATAGCCAAGTGTTAATTGTTGAAAATTCAAAGGAATATATCCCTGCATATCTCAGTGAACATGCCTCAGTTTAGCTCCTTTTCTACAAATGCTATATATCCTGTATTGTATATACAACATTATTTGCAAACTCATGAATCGATTGCAAAAATTTATCACCACTCTCATCCCCTATATTGACGAAGCAAGCATATATTAATGAGGGATTAAAAATTTCGGAATTTAATGAGAGTATTTCTGTTCTTCTATTGGTAAACGATGGGTATAACAACAATGCTTTTTCACTGTGAAGTAATTTTGCATACATCATAATCTGGTATATATCTGCATTTTTAAATTGTCCATATGCTTTATTTTTCACATCCAGTACAGCATAAGCCGATGGCATATAGTCAAATACTTCATCTTCCTCTTTATACCTATATATGATGTCCGGTTGATATTCTCTTCCAGAATATACTCCAGTACTACCTATTACATCTGCAAATCTTTTCTTAGCTGACCACGTAGTAAATTCACGTTTTTCTGGAATTTCTTTGAGAACTTTAACTACAAAATCTTCAAACAGCCTATCAAAATTAATCAAAAAACTGTCCGTTCCAACGGAGGATCCCTTATCACTGTATGTTAATTGATCGATAATCATTGCTGCATACGTTAAAGTTCTCCTATATCTAGCAGTGTTGGAATTAAAAGTTATTTCTTGAAGTAAAGCACTGCCATTTTGAACATTTTTGTCAGCCCCATAAAAATACATTTCCAACTGTGCTGCATCTGAGAAATACTCGTCCGTATGTTTTAATTTTTCTAATGCAGATAGTATCAGCGAATTAATATTATTCTTAATCGACAATTTTGATACTCTACTCATAACTGGCTTTCCTTTACCAGTAAGTACATTCGTATAAGTTCGAGTATAATTAACTTTACCTTGTAACAATTCGCTTTTAATATCTGTCTTTTGATAAGAACGTATAATTCCTTCTTGAATATTTCTTTTGAGGTTCTTAATGAACATTGATGCAACATCTGCACTTGTTTCAGACTCAGAAACATCCAAAATCGCTGTGCTATCAGTTGGTCTGTACCCATACACATAAAGATAAATTCGTATAATGTGTTCGAATCCAATTTCGTGATACTTAGGATTCAAAGATATAACTCTTGTTGGAGTTGTTATATAACCAACATACGACTTACTTAAAGGAAGAATATTGTTCAGTTTTTCTTCTCGGGTCCAGCTAATCGCATACTTTTTAGTGAACTCTTCAAAAAAAGCCATTTCTTCTGGCTGGACAGTAATAATGTTTTGTTCAGCAGACTCCATTATTTCCATAGCACATCTCCTCATTCTCCAAATTCAGCAGAGAAGGAAGCCATGAAATCATCTAAATCTTGTATTCCATCGGACAGGTTTTCTCCGACAATTGATCCAATGGCACTCGCATTATTAAAGCTGTATTCTCTTAATGTTGGTAACAAGACAAAATTAAATTGGTTTTTAAAGTCATTTGCTTCCCAAATATATTTACCTGACTCATTAGTCTTCGGGATAAAATAGGACTGGCCTAAAATAAGCTCTGGGTCTTTTAAAGTGTCAATAATTCTCTGATTAATCTGTTTTAAAATATTTCCCAAATCAAAGTCTTGGAATATAACTTCCTCAGATAAGAAGTCATAATTTGGCAAAAGAGGTACGAATGCAAATCTTCTTCTTATCGCTAAATCTAAGAAAGCAATATTTCTATCACTTGTATTCATCGTTGCCACAATATACAAATTGTGTGGAATTGAGAGAGTTCCTACATCTTCATATTCTTTTGACAAACTCGCTTCATAATTTCTGTCCAAAGCAAGAATTGATTCTCCAAATATTTCTGCAATATTTCCACGGTTCAATTCGTCAATCACCAGCAAATATTTATTTGATTTATCTGGATCACTCTTAACCTTCTCAATGTATTTTAAGAATACTCCCTGTTTGGTAGTGACATATGTACCTCCATCTTCTGATCTAAGAACTTCAGCACCAATAAAATCTTCATATGAATAATTTGCATGAAACTGTATCGTTAAGCTATCAGCAAATTTCCCACTTTCTGTAAGAGTTTTTGTATATCTTGATTTTCCGACACCTGGCACTCCTGTTAGCACAATTTGTTCCTTATTCATCAAAATATCAAAAATATCGCTATCGCTAGGATTATCACCATTTAATGCCAAGTAATGTGCCACCGTATCCTTATCATAGACACTAACTTGGGCATCTTCAGGTACTGAAATCGCATTAACTTCAGGCATCTTTGTTGCGTCAAAATCGAACTGATTTCTCACTTCCTGCCCCTTAATACTGTCTGTATCTGGAATTAAGCGACAATTTGAGATATCATCCTCAAACAACCAAAGGAAATCATTTTTTGTTATTTTAAAATACTTCTTGATTGCTTTATCCAATACTCTTGAAAACTGCTTCTCATTTGGCATTGAATCGAACTCAAATGAGCTAAAACGAAAAGTCCAAGCTGCTAATTTAGATAATGATATTCTTTGACCCTTTAAATATTTTTCATCAATCAAATCCTTATAATTGCTTCTAAGAGTAAGCTTTGAATCCACATCATTAAAAATAGGGACATTGATATTCTTCTTCTCAACAGTATCTTTCATTCTTCCGGGAATTTTATTAAATTCAGTTCCTGGTTGATAAAAGGCCAACTTTCTAAAGGCAGTTGGAAACATAACTCCTTTTGAGCTACACATTTCTCCAGAATCAAATAAACCACCAAGCAGCCATAAAGAATTTAACTCTTCCATCTTTTGCTCAACAGTTAAAGCACTGTTTAAAAATGTTACAGGGTAAGAAGCACTCACTCCCATATGCTTAGCCATTAAAAACAAGAACAGCATATCATCGGTATCAAATCCTGCATTTTTAAAATATTCTATTGATTCACTAACTTGGTCTTTTTTTATGTAACATTTCATTTATTTTTCCTCCTCAAAAGCTTGCTTGTAAATAGCATTTGCAAGCACCTCTGCAAGATGACAAGGTACAGCATTTCCTATTACTTTATACATTGCTACTATGTTTTTAGTTGTATCATCAATAAATTTAAAGTCATCCGGGAACGTTTGAATTCGTGCAATTTCTCGAATCGTATAACGTCGATTCTCTGTTGGATGTGTTATTCCACAGTTTTCCGGCTGAGCAGATGCTGTAATCGTTCCGTTTATTTCATCTCTGCTAAAGCGTCTATAAAAATTTGGCGCATGATATCTTTTCATATCATCTCTAATTCTTTTGAATCTAGGAGAAAGATTCTCATATGGAATGTTCTTCCACGAACCTCCTTCTGGAATCTGATCAACCATATTTTGTGCTTGAGGAGAATATGGCCAAAAAGTCTGATTCGGTACATCTGCAGGAATATCCAAAATATGTCGTAACGTAAGCTTGCTTTTATCACTCTGAATAGGTGGAAATTCAAATGTCTTTCCGAGATCCTTTCTCAAAGCTACTAGTATCATACGTTCTCTATTTTGTGGAACTCCATAATCTGATGCATTTACAACCTTGTAATTTACGAAATAACCCAGTCTTTCTAAGTCCTCCTTAATTACATCAATTAATTTTTTTCCGCTCTGATGTTTGGAAGACATCAAACCTTTAACATTTTCAAACAATACTGCTCGTGGTTGCTTATGTTCTATAATTCTCAAACACTCGAGATACAATTCACCTCTCTCGTCATAAACGCCCATACGATTACCAGCGTTTGAAAATGGCTGACATGGAAATCCAGCAGTTAGAATATCACAATCTGGAATATCATCTACAGGTACTGTAGTTATATCTCTTCCATCAATTTCACCTAGATTGAGTCTAAATACCGCTTGGGCATCTTTATCAAAGTCATTTGCCCATACTCTAGAATAGCCTGCATTTTCAAATCCTTTGTCCATTCCACCACAGCCAGAAAACAATGACACAAGCCTTGGTGAGTATGTTTTATGTTCAAGTTGAGTCTCCGTTTCCTCACTTTCCTTTACTGAATCCAGTCCTTTTAATTCCACCACAGCATTCAAATCACACTGAAGGGTTTCACATATTTTAAGTAAGGTTGACATACTTACATTCTTATTCTTTCCCATATTCGCAATGGCATTCGTTGATAGCTTTGCCATTGTTCTAAGATCCTCTTTAGACATTCCTTTTTCCAAAAGAGTATGCCATAAAGGTTTATAACTAATTTGCATTTATTCACTCCTTAATCTATGTTTCAGCAGTTTCATTTAAATCAAACTCAGCTTAATCATTGTACCACGAAATTTGAGTTTTATCAAGATGTCCTATCGTTTTGCAATTCCGTGAATGTTCATATTCTGTAAGCAAATATGAGACCGAGCACCTATTGAACCCCTCTAGGGTTCAAACCTCTGTTATCCATTCCATAGTGTCAATCTTGCTGAGAGGACCGATTCCCATTCGGTTATTTTCAAGCATCAAAAAAGGACTTTCCGCAAGACTTCATATATCTTTTAACGATAGTCTTTGAGAAAGTCCTTTGTTTTCTACACTATATTTACTTGTTAGGGTTCACCTTCGACATCAAGACTACCATCTCCACATGAAATTATTAGGCTATTTCATGCATAGTCAGTTATAGCCCTATTTTTCAATAGTTTTAGAGTCTTTTCTTGTTCTTAATCATCTATGCTGTCATCTTTTGAAATTAGGCTATTTTTCCTTTTATCAACTTCTTTTGCTTGAGCCAGCATCTTTAAATAACGGTCTTCCCGTTCATATTTTTCATCCAGACAATCTTCACACCAGTCAAGAACTTCTGAATCAAAATTCTCATTGCCTAATTCCTCCATGAATTCACAAATGCTTCCGATTGGAAATATGCGTCCACAATGTTTACACTCCAGATAAAACATATCATTCTTTACTGTTACAAATTGAACCTTGCCATTTTCATCACATGTTCTTAGTAAAATCATAATCGTAGTACCTCCTTTACTGTTTTGGTACTACCATATATCACTCTTTTCTTCTGTATTATCAAGTAATATAGAATACAAAAATTCATCTAATTTTCATCAACTAATTGTGTTAATTACGCTTTTTAGAACTGTACTTGGTTTTCTTTCTTTTGGGACCATCTTCCGTTTGCTCCACATTACTGCGATTCAAATGATCTCCCTGAACAGCATCGAACTTTTCTTTTGAAATGATTGCTGGATGAGAATTGTTCAATTTATAAACCTGACCTTCTTCGCCGCCTATTTTCACAGCTGCAATTCCTATATATTTTTCATTACTCAGCATTGTTTCTACTGAACGTTTAGGCCAAGTATCCTTTCCTGTTGGAGATTTAATATTCCTATCTTCAAGTTCATTAATTATACCTCCTACACTTTTACCCTTTAGATACAAATGGAAAATTAGTCTAACAACTTCAGCCTGCTCTTCATTGATTACAAGATCACCCTTTTCGTCCTTATCATAGCCATAACATTTTCTCCGATAGAACCCCAAGCTGCCATTACTGGCTCTCTGCTTTATGCCCCATTTGATATTATCACTTCGTGTTTCATTCTCAGCCTGGGTGCAAGCTTCAATGGTGGATACCAATAATGAACTTCCCACTGTTAATGCTTTTTACCACAACTATATCCGTAAGTCCCGCTTTGCACTCTTCTATCATTTGATAAAAGACAGGGCGAGCAGAATCTTTTTTTAGCAGATGCAATATCTATATGAATATCGACCAGTTTCCAGTTGTTATGCCCGGATACAAACTTTGTCAATTCAGAAACTTGTGCTTTAAGGCTTTCAAGCTGATCCATAGTATTGGAACTAACACGAGCATAGATAACAACGTGCTTTATTGGCTCATTTGTATTAGCCGGAATCACTCTCACTTTGCCAGGCATAAACACAGCTCCTTTCCGAAATAGTCTAATTATAATTCAATATATCCCCGAATGATTATTAGCCTATTTCTACTCTCGCTTTTTCATAAATCACAAGTAAACACTTCTGTATAATCGACCCAATCTCAATATTCCTGTCTATCCAACTGTAAAAATACCAAGGTTTTATGCTCTTTTTCGGGCATATTTTGCAGTCTGATTTTCAATTCTAAAAATCTAAAAAGGCCCTTATTTCAAGCCTTTTTCACACTTTTACTTGTGTACCTTAGTCAACAACACTACGCACTCTATATGGCTCGATACGTGCTGATTGACGTCGTCATATTGGAACATATCTGTGTATTTTGAGCCAAATATCGCTTGTTTTCGGAAACATATCTATCGGCATAATCTTCCCTTATCCAATCCGCTAACTAAGCCCTTATCGTTAGTGGAAACATATCAAGTTTTCCTTGTTGCTACTATACATAGCAGCACAGAGAGAGCTATCGTCTCCACCTCTAATGGGCCATTTAGGGAATTGGTCATAGTAGAACTGTTTCCGCTTTAATTGCCATTGTCTCGACCCTATAATTACACGTTATAGCTGATGTAATCTGGCATCTTTCCATCTTCTTGATACTGTAAAAACAAATGGAATAATATATGACACGCCATTACATCAATTCCATCGGGTGTACGATGCCAGCAGTTACTGCAATTTTCAATAATTATACGTCCATCACTAATCATCTGAGGGTAATCGACACTTACAGGAATACGCTTAGTAATTAGCTTTTTTCTACCACTGGGCATCTTCTTTAATTTCTCATGTATTTCAGGTTCTGCAAAACAACTACGAGAAATGGTTATCAACCCATCATATAATTGTTTTTCATTCTCAAACTCTGGCTCATTCAAATTATAGCCACCATATTGATATATGACGGTTTCATTATCCTGTGCAACTAAATCTGCATGTGCACCAAATCCACGACTCATGCTAACACCTCGCTTCTATTCCAAAGTGTGATTCAACAATTTTATTTAGCTGATTTGCAATTTCAGAGAAATCACAATCCAAATCCAAAGTCTTAACGCTAATTGTATTACCGCTCATTTTATAACTGTTGTTAGGTAATACCGCTTCATCAGTTTTCGCATATAACAACATTCCAGATACCTCATGAGGTTGTGCTGATAGCTCAATTTCTTTATTTTTTACATAAGTAAATATTTGATAAAGGTTACCTGAATGAAGCGTATGAGTATCAAACTGCGATTGCGTAGTATGGGTATAATACTTTGCGTCAATAATCAACACTTTTTCTTTATAGGTAAGCATAATATCCGTTTGGTACTATGTCAATATTTTGGACAACTTAAATTACAGAATTAGTTAAATAAGTTGCGTTGTTGTTGATTAATTCTAGAATATACTTTCTTTCATAATCGTTTGGTGATAAGTACCCACAATGCGAGTGAATTCTTCTCATATTATGAAATGATTCTATATATTCAAAAATTAATTTGTATGCATGTTTATAATTTTCGATTTTATAAAAGTTCAACCATTCTCTTTTAATCAGTGCATGAAATGATTCAATACATGTATTGTCCCAAGGTGTTCCTTTATGTGAATAGCTCATGATCATTTTATCCGTTATTTCTGCATATTTTGCTGATGTGAATTGTACTCCGCAATTACTTTGAATCACTAATGGATTTTTTATATTTCTTCTTTTTTTTGCTATCTCTATGCATCGCAGCACTTCTTCTGCTTCCATTATTTCTGTCAATACCCATGCAATGATCTTTCTTGAAAATAAATCCATTACACTTGTCAAATATACAAAATCATCTTCCTATGTCCATATATAAGTAATATCTGTACATCAGGCACAATCTGGCTTTGATGGATTAAAATGTCTATTTAATAGGTTTTCAAGCTTAGAAGAGAAATCTAAACTTATTGTTGTTTTCGTCCAAGGTTTTATATATTTAGCTTTTAAATTAGCAATATTTTATATGCCATTTTTAATAGCCTTTATTTTATCTTTAATGATAGAACCTATAGTAAAATTAATAATGAAAAAAACTAAACTAAAAAGAAAGACAAGTTCAATTATAGTTTTTATTATTTCATTTACTATAATAATAGCACTAATAGTATGGGGAACAACCACTATAATAACTGAGGCATCAAAACTCTTAGAAAATTTGAATACTTATTTTGATATGGCTGTAAATTTTGTTGAAACTTTTATAAGTAAAATAGATATAAGTAAATGGAATATTCCAGAGAGTGTTATGAGTACAATCCAAAATTCTGCAATGGAATTTGTTGGTGTAATTATAAATTTTGTAAAAAATTGGCTTACATCTGTACTTAGTTTTTTAACATCTATACCAACAATAGGGATATATACTGCAATTACATTTTTAGCTTTATATTTTATATGTGTAGATAGAATTTATATGCTTGATCAATTAGAACATCATTTTCCTCAGCAATGGGTAAAAACATTTGCAATACATTTAAGAAAATTGGTAAAATCACTTGGTGGATACTTGAAAGCAGAATTAATACTTGTACTAATTTCTTTCATAATATCTTTAATAGGTTTATACATTTTTCATATAATAGGGTTAAATGTTCAATATCCTTTAATGGCTGCATTACTAATAGGATTTATAGATTTACTTCCAATATTTGGCTCAGGATTTGTAATGCTTCCATGGGCAGTAATTTCTGCTTGTACAGGAGATATAACATTAGGAGTTGCTATTTTAATTTTATGGGCAATAATGTCAATTGTAAGGCAATTTATAGAGCCAAGAATAGTAAGTGGGCAAATAGGAATACATCCAATATTTACTTTAATTGCAATGTATACAGGATTCAAATTTATGGGTGTTATTGGTATGTTTATAGGACCAATTATATTAATTATACTAAAAAATATCTTTGCCACATTTATTGACAAAGGTGTGTTTAAATCTATTTTTGAGAGATAGTATTGGAGTCTGTTCTAAAATTAAAGCAAATTTATTTTAAGAAAAGTATTAGAATTGTCTTTTGAAATTTTTAAGGCCTTGCGTGGGC
>ERZ779894.303-NODE-303-length-57873-cov-6.752205_pt1 | contig 57873 bp, 61 predicted proteins | sample MGYA00511587_ERZ779894 | MGnify/ENA primary metagenome ERZ779894 (study PRJEB29588, sample SAMEA2160490) | human gut metagenome | biome: human gut; feature: human-associated habitat; material: faeces | place: Denmark | collected 2008/2010 ... | reverse complement strand
GGACTGAACGGGGCTTCTCCTAAATTACTTTTCTGTGTCTACTTTTGCTTGACAAATGCAGGCTATAAAAAAAACGCCCTCGGGCGTTTATTTTTCCTTCCCAGGATGACAAACCCGCAGGCGTTGCATGTCAAAGCAACGGATGTGCTCTTCCATCCTAGCGCCCATGCCCAGGTAATGGCATAGCAGCGCCCCGCAGGCCTGGCTGTCGCTGCCTGCATGGTGATGCTCCAGGGGGATCTCCAGGTATTGGCAAAGGGTGTTGAGTTTATGATTGGGCAGCTGGGGCAGCAGCCGCCGGCCCATTTGACAGGTGCAGGCAAAGGCGACCTGCTCTTTCCAGGGGATGTGGTAATGGGATAAACACTTGGACAGCACCCCCAGGTCAAAGGTGGCGAAATGGGCCGCCGGCACCCCGCTCTCCAGCATGGGCCGGATGAAAGGCCACAGCTCGCTAAAGGTAGGCTGGCCCTGGACCATAGCCGGGGTGATGCCGGTGAGCTGCACGTTGAAGGGCGCGAAATAGGTTTCCGGGTCCACCAACGTATAAAAACGGGATTGAATGGCGCCATCTTCCACGGTGCAGATGCCAATGGCGCTGATGCGGTCATTGGCGGCGTTGGGGGTCTCTACGTCTATGGCGATATAGCGTTCCATGCATTGGCTCCTGCGGGAAACTGGATGGAAGCCTGTCCCATCCAGGGGATATTGTATGCTTCCTGGGGATAGAAGGCGACGCCTTGGCGGACATGAACGATCCATACGCCGGGCAGCCGTTTCCCAGCGCAGCGACGCATCCCCCCCTGGGGCAACCAAGGACGCCCAAAGAACTACTTGTGTATTAGCCTTTTTGCCGGATCAAGATCCCGCTTATGCACGAAAACTCGATATTGGTAAGCATACGCCGCCCGGATATTGGGAACCCCATGGTGACGGCCGGGATTCGTAATGCTATTTGTGCGCACCATGTGGTCGATCTGGTTTTCGGCAAGTAGATTACGCACCCGATTAAGGTCGTCCAGATCCCTAGTGATAAAAACTTCCGCCCGATTCAAAATCGTGAGCATGGGCAAGGCCCCTTTCATCCAGCGGTTGGGCAGGCAAAGGGCTACAAGACGCAAGCCCTCCGCGAAAGGGAACATATATAAGAAAGTATAACATATCACTCTATGGGGGACAAGATAACTGGGCAGGCATTTCCCATAACGTCCTACCGGCTTCCTAAGGGGCAGCCTTCTTTGGCAAAGCCATTGTGCAAGGCAATGGGTGGTGCTATAATCGGTATGGCCATTCCGCAGGCCATATACGCGAGGAGGTGTCCTGGTTGCAAGAACTCCGGTTCGCTTGGAAGCATACGTTGCCCATTTTATTTACCTACCTATTTATCGGCATTGCCTTTGGGGTTCAAATGGCGGAAGCAGGTTATTCCGCCGTTTGGTCGGTGGCGTCGGCATTTTTTATTTACGCCGGCTCCTTGCAGATCGTCATGGTATCCCTGCTGCGCCAGGGCGTGCCCTTGCTGACCATGGCGGCCATAACCTTTTTCCTAAACGCCCGGCATATTTTTTACGGCATTGCCTTTATCGACCGGTTCCGCAAAATGGGTTGGCGATATCCTTATATGGTTTTGACCTTGACGGACGAGACCTATTCCATTCTATGCTCCATAAAATACGAACCGCAGCTCAATGAAGACAAAGCGGCGTTTTATATCGCCCTGCTGAATCATGTCTATTGGATGGTAGGCTGTTTGGTGGGCGGTTGCATGGGCCAGATGCTTCCCTGGGATATGACGGGGATCGACTTTTGCGCCACGGCGTTTTTCCTGGTGGTGGTGCTCGATCAATGGCAACAGTGCAGCTCCCGGATCCCCGCCTGGACGGGCCTGGTATGCGCCCTAGTGTTCTACTTTCTGCTGGGGCCGGACGGGTTCCTGATCCCCGCCCTTTCCGCCAGCATGATCGCATTGGCCCTCCTGCGGGGCCCCGTGACCCGGGAAAGGAGCCGCCATGCATAACGATGCCCTTTATCCGATCCTGATGATCGCTGTGGCCGCCCTGGTCACCTGGCTTACCAGGGCCATTCCCTTCCTGGTGTTCGGCAAGCGGCAGCTGCCCGGTATGGTAGTGTATTTGGGAGAGGTCCTTCCCCCGGCCATTATGGTGATCCTGGTGATCTATTGCCTTCGCAACATTTCCTTTACCACCCCGCCTTACGGCCTGGCGGAGCTGGCAGCCTGCGGCGGGGTATTCCTGGCCCATAAACTCCTAAAAAACATGTATGTTTCCATTATCCTGGGAACCGTTTGCTACATGCTTTTGCTCCGCGTCCTATAAATGCACCATGAAACGAGGTGGACACAATTCATGGTAAAAATCCACTTCCTATGCTACGGCAGGATTTACAGGACGTAAAAAACGGTTGTAAAGAAAGCATAGACTACGTCCCCCTTCCGTTTTTCCAAAGGATTGCCAATATTTCCGGGGGTGCCAGGCTTGCTGATTATCCTATCAGACGAATTAATACATGAACTTGTATAGCGAACAGACCCCTTCTCGTAGAAGGACAAAGGTCTGTTCGCTTTTTTCCATTATAGCAAAAACGCATGCTGTCAAAATGGTATGCTACGCGATCCCAAAGACATATTTGCAGCTTGAGGTATTTTCAGTGATCAAAGCGTTTGCAGCCGCGATGCAGGAAAAATAAGTTATTTAAACTAGAAAAAGGAGGAAATGTATAATATAATAAAATTAAATAAGGAAAGTCCTATTTATAACCTGTCTGAACTACTGTGGTTGGTTGCAGAAACCTTTGCGCTTTCCAAAGCGTGGGAACACAAAAATGGAGGGAATCTCTCTTGATCCAGATACCATATGGGGCAAAACTGTTGGCGGGAAAGTCTGGCCCGGATGAGGGCCTGTGGATGCCGCTCTGGATGCATGAATGGGATACAGCTGAGATCTTCTGCCGGTTGGTACAGAATTGGCTGCCAGGTGCGGTACGAGGGCAGCTGGGGTTGGAAGAGCCCCTTCTGGTAAGCGTGGTGCGGTTTTTAGGACTGATGCATGATGTGGGCAAAGCGACCCCATTGTTTCAAAGCCGCATTTTGCCCCATATTCCCGGAGCGTATGAGCGGTTTTGCAAAGAGATAACTTTGCCAACCTGTTTTTTACACCAACACAGATCTCCCCATGCCCGGGCCAGCGAAGCCATTCTGCTGGACCTGGGATGTCCAGAGGGGATCGCCTCTGTGGCAGGCGCCCATCACGGTAAACCGCAGGTGAATGGTCTGGACGATTATGTCCTTGATCAAATGGAACAATATCCAAGCAATTATTGGGGAAAGGGACAGCGCAAACAATGGCAGGCATTATGGCAGGCCCAATTTCAGGCCGCCCTGGAGGCGTGTGGTTTTTCCGGCCCAGATGCGCTTCCAAAGTTGACAGTTCCCGCCCAACTGTTGCTGACCGGGCTGCTGACCATGGCGGATTGGATCGCCAGCAACCCCAGATATTTCCCGCTGATCCCAGTGGAAGACCTGGGGGAGGGCGTGCTTTATCCTGAACGGGTAGACCGGGCATGGCGCGCCCTATCCCTGACCGGCCCCTGGGAGATCGTATGCTCCGGGATGGATAATGACGCCTTTCACGAGCGATTCGGTTTTGCCCCCAATGCCATACAGCAGGCTGTTTTGCAGGCCGCAAATGGAATGACTGCGCCGGGTATTCTGATCCTGGAAGCACAGATGGGCGTTGGCAAGACAGAGGCTGCGCTGGCGGCAGCAGAGATTTTTGCAGCGAAATTTCAGGCCGGCGGCCTGTTTTTCGGCCTGCCCACCCAGGCCACAGCCAATGGGATTTTTGATCGGCTTACCCAATGGGCCCAAACCCAGTCTCAGGAAATGCTTCACTCCATCCGGCTTGCCCACGGCGCCGCAGAGCTGAACGAGGCGTATCAGCAGCTGATCCCCGGCCGTTCTGTGACCCAGGAAGATGATCCGGATTCCGGCGTAATGGTCCATCAGTGGTTTGAAGGTCGGAAGCAGGCATTATTGGCGGACTTTGTTATTGGGACTGTGGATCAGCTGTTGCTGGCGGCGCTGAAACAGAAACATGTGATGCTCCGGCATCTTGGGCTGGCCGGAAAAGTTGTGGTGGTGGACGAGTGCCATGCCTACGACGCTTATATGAACCGATATCTGGACCGGGCGCTGGCCTGGTTGGGATGCTATCATGTGCCGGTCATTCTACTGTCGGCCACGCTGCCGGCCAAACGCCGTTCCCAGCTGATACAGGCCTATTTGGGTACCAACCAACAGGGTAATTGGATGACCAGCCGGGGATATCCTTTGCTGACCTGGACGGACGGGGGCCAGATCCGCCAGGAGATGGTGCCTCTGCCGCCGCAGGAGAAAACCGTTCAGCGTATTTCCCTCCAAGAACAGCAACTGCCGGCGTTTTTGCGGCAGACCGTGGGACAGGGTGGATGTGTGGGCATCATGGTCAACACCGTCAAAAAAGCCCAGGAGCTGGCCGCAGTTCTGCGCAAAGCTTTGCCGGAGCACACGGTATTACTGGTACACGCCCAGTTTTTGAGTCCGGACCGGGCGGAAAAAGAGCAGGAGCTGCTCCGTAGATTGGGTAAAACTTCCACCGCTGCGGAGAGGGATAGGCTGATCGTGGTGGGTACCCAGGTCTTGGAGCAGTCGCTGGATATTGATTTTGATTTTCTGGTAACGGAGCTCTGCCCCATGGACCTGTTGCTACAGCGCATGGGGCGTCTACACCGCCATCCCCGGGTGGACCGGCCGGCATCGCTGCAAACGCCCTGCTGCGCGGTGCTGGACCCTGGAGATGGGAGCTTCGAGGAAGGCAGCCTGGCGGTGTACGGCCGATGGCTGCTGTGGCGCACCCGAAGATTACTGCCCGACTTTATTCGACTGCCTGGGGATATTCCAAAGCTGGTACAGGATGTCTACGGCTGGGAGGAAGCAGATTGCCTGGAAAAAGATGCCGAAAGCCAACGATCCAGGGCAGAATATGAGAAGGAACAAAAGGATAGGGCGAGGAATGCGGAAAGCTTTGCGATCCTGCGTCCCCAGGAGAGCCTGGACCGCACCGGCCTGGACGACTGGATGCAGGAGGAATATGCACAGTCGGATGCCGCAGTCCGGGCAGCTGTGCGGGATGGAGATCCCTCTGTGGAAGTCCTCGTCATGGTACGCCATCAGGATGGAAGCGTCCATTTTCTTCCCTGGTATCAGGAGGGCCGTGCCGTTGCCGCGGACGAGCCCCCCTGTTGGGAGGACAGCCTGCAGATTGCCCGGCAGCGTCTGCGTTTGCCAGGCTATTTTAGCCGCAGATGGAAGATCAATGAAGTGATCCGGGAGCTGGAAGAGCAGAACCGGACCATCCTGCCCCAGTGGCAGCAGGCGCCCTTGCTGAAGGGTGAGCTGGTGTTGCTGTTGGATGAGACGCTTACGGCATATTTGGCACAGACCGTATTGCGGTATGATCAGGCGGAAGGATTGACTTATCGGAAGGAGAAAGCCTATGAAGGAGATTGAATTTAACCTGCTGGAGGAACCATGGATTCGGGTTTTACGGCCCGATTGCAGGGTGGAGGAAGTTTCGCTGCGCCAGGTATTGCTCCAAGCCCAGGCGTATTCCGATCTGGCGGGGGAGTTGCCCACCCAGGATGTGGCGGTTTTGCGGCTGCTGCTGGCGGTGCTCCATGGGGTATTTGGACGGGTAAATGCCCAGGGGCAACCGGTGGAGATCAGTAATATCAGCAGCGCAGTCCGCCAGTGGCGAAGTTTGTGGGAGCTGGGACGGTTCCCGGAACAGCCTATCGTAGACTATCTGGAACAATGGCACGACCGGTTTTGGCTGTTTCATCCAGAGCGGCCCTTCTGGCAGGTGCCGGAGGCGGAGATCGGCACGAAGTATACCTCCGCAAAATTGAATGGAGAGCTGTCGGAGAGCGGCAATAAACTGCGGCTGTTTCCCGCCTATGCCGGAACAGGAAAAACAGAACTGACCTACGCGCAAGCTGCCCGGTGGCTGCTGTATATCAATGGGTTTGACGATACTTCTTCCAAGCCAAAGGGTACGGGACTACCTTCGGTTGGCGCCGGTTGGCTGGGAAAACTGGGACTGATACAGGCAGTAGGTAACAATCTGTTTGAAACCTTGCTTATGAATCTGATGTTGCTTCAGGATGCCAGTAAGGCATGGGGCGAAGAAAAACCCTGCTGGGAATTGGACCATCCGCGCAGCGGGGAACGCATCGAGATCAGCCAACCGGACAATCCGGCGGCGTTACTCACGCTGCAGTCCCGCCGGTTGCTTTTATACCGAAATGGCGATCGCGTGATCGGGTATGCCCTGTTGGGCGGAGATTTCTTTGAAAAGACCAATGCGTTCTGTGAGCAGATGACCATCTGGCGAACCGCCCAGGAGAAAAAGGACGCGCCGTTCATTTACCTGCCCAAACGACATGATCCCAGCCGGCAGTTTTGGCGGGAGTTCCCTGCGATCTTCGCGGAGCCATCCAGCGCCGATACCCCCATCCACACGCCGGGAATTGTGCGGTGGATGACGCTGCTGCAAAATCCCACCCAACATTGCCTAAGTTCCAAAACACTCGTTCGGTTTCGGGTTACAGGCGTCGAGTATGGCGACAAGGATTTTTTCGTGACGGATACCTTCCAGGATGAGCTTTCCTTTCACATTTCGCTATTAGATGAAATAGGAAGAGCATGGCGAAATATTATTAAAGGCGAAATCCACCGCTGCGAGCAGTTTGCCGATGCCTTGGGGAAGCTGGCGCGCGATCTTGCCCAAGCGGCGGGGGCTGGTGAGAAAGACGTATCACAAAGCGCTAAGGAACAGTTCTATTTCCGCATCGATCAGCCCTTCCGCCAGTGGCTTTACTCGATCGACCCGGACTGGGACGAGGAAGAGACCGATGCCAGCCTTGCCGCCTGGCGGGAACAGTCCCGGAAGATTGCCTATGCCCTGGGGCATCAGCTGGTGGAAGAAGCCGGCCCTACAGCTTTTGTTGGGCGCATGATGAAGGAAAAGATAGGGAAAAAGGAGGTCGAATATCGGTGTGCAGCGCCGATCGCCAGTAATAAATTTGCATATCGCATCAGCATCATTGAGAAAAAGGGGTGACATGATGACAGAACAGAAGACGCAGCTGATCAGAAGTTATGTAGCCCGCCGCTTAGGCTGGCTGCAGACCCAGGCGGAGCACCCGCAGAAGGCGATTCTGGCAAACCTGCGGCGGGGGGTGGGACATGCCCCAGGCGATCTACCAGAGTTGTGGGGGGCGTTATTGCAGGATTTTCCATTGGAATTGGAGAGCCAGGATGGTATCCCTACCCGCGCCGAGTGGGCCGCGTATCTAGCACTGACCTGCTATGCCCTGCATCAGCAAGGGCACGGGTTGCCCAGGGATAACATGCACCAAAAAGACGCCCGATTTGGGCAGGCGGTCCGGAAGCTGGTGAAACCGAAAGAGCAGCCGGATGACGCCAGCGTGCTACGCCGGTTCAATGCCTTGGCCACCGCTAGCACGATGCCGGAATGCGCCCATCACCTGCGGGGCATCATTCAGCTGTTGCGGGCTGGCGGGATCCCATTGGATTATGTGCAGTTGGCAGAGGATCTGTACTGGCTACAGAACCCCGTTACCGCCCAACGGGTGAGGCTGCGCTGGGGCCAAGACTATTACTACGCGCCTAAGACAGAGGGGACAAACCAATAACAAGAAACAAAAAAGGAGTATGGATATGGAACAAAAACGCCTTTATATTGACCTTCATGTGCTGCAAACCGTTCCCCCCAGCTGCCTGAACCGGGATGATACCGGAAGCCCCAAAACCGCTGTTTATGGTGGCACTACCCGGGCCAGAGTGTCCTCTCAATCCTGGAAACGGGCGGTGCGGCTGATGTTCCGGCAGGAATTGCTCCCGAAAGAGCAGCTGGGCGAGCGCACCAAGAAGATTGTTGCAATGGTGGCCGGTGAGATCAGCAAACTGGCGCCGGATCGGGATTCCGTAAAGCTAGCCATGGATGCTTTGAAATATGCGGGACTGGACAAAGTCAATGAGGATAAAGGAACGGATGCACTCTTCTTTATGAGCTACGATCAGGCCGGCGCCCTGGCAAAGTTGATTGTGGCTGGCAGCGACGACAAAAAAGCCTATAAGGAAGCGCTGAAAGAAAAACCTTCCGTGGATATGGTGTTGTTTGGCCGTATGGTGGCCAATGATCCCTCCCTCAATTATGACGCAGCGGCGCAGGTTGCCCACAGCATCTCCACCCATCCGGTACAGAACGAGTATGACTACTTTACCGCGGTGGATGACCGCGCACCCGAGGACAACGTCGGCGCCGGCCATCTGGGCACAGTGGAATATAACTCCGCTACGCTTTACCGGTATGCCACCGTGAACCTCATGGAGCTGTCGGAACACCTGGGCAAGGAGATGACCCCAGCCGTAGTTCGTGCCTTTGCCGAAGCCTTTATCCGCTCCATGCCCACCGGCAAACAGAATACCTTTGCCAACCGCACCCTGCCCGACGCTGTGTACCTTACCATCCGGGAGGATCAGCCCGTTAATCTATGCGGCGCCTTTGAACGGGCGGTACCCGCCTCTTTAGAAGGGTATGTGGAGCCTTCCAAGCGCCGGTTGGTGGAGTATGCGCAACAGATGTATCAGACCTATGCCGATGCACCCAGTGAAGCATTGACGATTGGCGCTGGCCTGGAGCAATTGGCCCAGTCCATGCCGATGAAGGCAGCCCTGTCCGCATTGGAGGATGCCGTTCGGCAGCGTTTGGGTGGAAACGGGGTGGCGTGATGGCAACCTTGTTGCTGCGCCTGGCAGCCCCGTTACAATCCTGGGGGGCAGACTCCAAATTTGAAATCCGGAAGACGAACCGGGAACCTACCAAAAGCGGTGTAATCGGCCTGTTGGCGGCAGCATTGGGCCTTGCCCGGGATGACGACCAGGCCCTGCAGCGCCTTAACGGGTTACGCTTTGCCGTGCGGGTGGACCAGGAGGGCCAACTGCTTCGGGATTACCACACGGCCAACAATCCCACGCCGGACCAGGTTTGGGAGGCACGGAGCCGGGGGAAAGCCCCACGCGCGCCCTATGTCACCAAACGGTATTATCTGTCGGACGCCATCTTCCTGGTGGGGCTGGAGAGTGAAGATGAAGCCTTGTTGCAGCAGCTGCAGCAGGCGCTCGCCCATCCCGTCTATCCGCTGTTCTTGGGGCGCCGTTCCTGTCCGCCCACCCTGCCCCTTTGTCTGGGGATTCGGACTACTGGATTGCTGGATGCGCTGGAGACTGAACCCAGTCAGGCGCCCGCCTGGCGTCGTCACCCGCTAGCCGAGACTAGGATTCTGGCCGATGCAACGCCCTTCCAGCCCGGGGCGGTCCCCCGGCAGGATTTGCCCATCTCCTTCAGCCCGATCCACCGGCAGTTTGGCTATCGCCCGGTGCGGGAATTCCCGGTCTCATTGGCGGAGGAGACGGCCCCCCAGAGCGAGACCACCCACGACCCCTTTGCAGAATTGAGGTGACAGCATGTATTTATCCCGCGTGGAACTGGATGTGACCCGCCGCGCCACAATGCGGGCGATGGCCTCGCCACAGATGTTACACGGCGCCGTGGAACGTTCCTTCCCTGGCCCGCGCCGCCGACGGCTCTGGAGGCTAGACCGGCTGGGGGACAAACTATATCTGTTGATGCTCAGCGAGGATCGGCCCGACCTATCGGTTATAGAAGACCAGTTCGGCCCGCCGGGTATGGCGGATGCAGCAACCAAGGATTATGACCAGTTGCTGCGCCGGATCACCCCAGGCAGCGCCTGGCAGTTTCGGCTGACAGCCAATCCTACAAGGAGCTGCCCCACAAAGGACGGTTCCGGCGGCCGGGGCAAAGTGTATGCACACTGTACCGTGGCATATCAACAACAGTGGCTGCTGGATCGCGCGGAAAAACATGGTTTTTCCCTCAACCCGGAGGCGTTTACCGTAACAGAAAGCCGCTGGCTGCATTTTAATAAAGGAACGGAGTCTGGACGCCCGGTCTCGCTGCTGTCGGTGACCTATGAGGGTGTTTTACAGGTGACAGATCCCCAGCGTTTTTGTGCCCTGCTCACTAACGGCATTGGTCGTGGCAAGGCCTATGGCTTTGGGCTTATGACCGTTATCAGCCGGAGGTAGCGGACTGTGACAAAACATTCTGGTATGATCCGACCGGATCTGCAGGCCCTGCCGCAAGTCAAGGATCGCATGACCTTCCTGTACTTGGAACACTGCACTCTGGAGAGACAGGATGGGGCCATTACGGTGACGGATGAAAACGGTGTGGTCCATATCCCGGCAGCGGCCATTTCTGTGCTGTTGCTGGGACCTGGGACCCGTGTTACACATCGGGCCATGGAACTAATGGGGGATACCGGCGTGGGGGCTGTCTGGGTCGGCGAACATGGCGTGCGCTATTATGCCCACGGCCGTCCGTTGACGACACGGGCGAACCTTTTGATCCGACAGGCGGAGCTGGTGAGCAATACCCGCAAGCATTTGGATGTGGTCAGGAAAATGTATCAGCTGCGCTTTCCAGATGAGAATGTGGCCCATCTGACCATGCAGCAACTACGCGGACGAGAGGGGAGCAGAGTGCGGAATGTTTACCGTGCATACGCTAAGGAAACCGGGGTCGCCTGGAACGGACGTGTTTACAATCCAGACGACTTTTCTTCAGGAGATGCGGTCAATCAAGCGCTGTCAGCCGGTCATGCTTGCCTGTATGGTCTGGCCCATGCTGTCATCGTCGCTTTAGGCTGTGCACCGGGGTTGGGGTTCATTCATGTGGGGCATGAGCGATCCTTTGTATACGATATTGCCGATTTATACAAGTCCGAAATCACGCTTCCGATCGCCTTTCAAACCGCAGCAGAAGCACCGGAGGATCTGCCGGCTATTGTACGACGCCGCGTGCGGGACGCCATGGTAAGCGCCAGAATTTTAGAGCGAATGGTCCACGATATCCGCTGGCTGCTTTCGCCAGCAGAGGAAAGCATGGAACCGGAGGAAGCAATTTACCTTTGGGATAACCAAAGGGGAGTGGTATCAAATGGGATCAATTATTTTCGTGAAGAGGAGGGGGATGGGCCATTATCGTCATCACCATGACCGACTGTCCGCCCCAGCTGAGAGGCGATCTCTCCAAATGGCTATGTGAGATCAATACTGGCGTCTATGTGGGACAAGTAAGCCAGCGGGTGAGGGAAGCGCTCTGGATACGGGTCTGTGAAAATTTAAAGAATGGCCGTGCAACCATGGTCTATTCCACTAACGGCGAGCAAAAGATGGACTTTCGGGTGCATAACACCGCATGGGAACCGGTGGATTTTGATGGACTCAAACTGATGCGTCGACCGCTACCGCAGGCCGTTCAGCCTTCGGAGATGATAAAGCCTGGGTTTAGCCACGCTGCCAAACGTCAAATGGCCCAGAGGGCCCATGCTAAAGCGGGGACAGTCCCAGATTCTTTCGTGGTTGTTGATCTAGAAACCACGGGACTGGATCCGGCTAAGGACGGCATTATTGAGCTTGCAGCAATACGGATAGAAGCAGGAAAGGAAACACAGCGGTTTGCTGCCTTGGTTCAGTGCAATCGAAAGTTGCCAAAAGCAGTAGCAGAACTGACCGGTATTACAGACCAACTGTTAAAGGAGCAAGGAGCGCCATTGGAGCAAGCACTACAGGGATTTTTGTCTTTTGTTGGGAAAGATAGATTGGTAGGATACAATATTGCCTTTGATATGGGGTTCCTCAGATCAGCTTGCACTGGATTAGGAAAACCAGTGCTTACTAACCGCTATACTGATTTGTTAAGCCTTGCACGACGGAGAATATATGGTGTGTCGAACTATCAGCTGTCCATTTTGGCAAAACATTTGGAGCTGCCCTGTAAAGAGGTCCATCGAGCGCAAAAGGACTGCGAACTAATGCTGCAATTGTATTTCAAACTAAATGAATTCTCTTGATCTGACAAAAAAGAATGTAGAAATGACGGGCTTTTTTTAGTCTGTTCCCCGCACACGCGGGGGTGATCCTAATATGGGTAAATGCCACGGCAAGTCCGATGACTGTTCCCCGCACACGCGGGGGTGATCCTCACTTTCTGCCGTGTATCCTTCGGCAAACGATCTGTTCCCCGCACACGCGGGGGTGATCCCTTCATCGTACCACAAAAGAGCCCGCCTGGCCCCTGTTCCCCGCACACGCGGGGGTGATCCCCGATTGGTACAATGCATACAAAAAGCCAAATACTGTTCCCCGCACACGCGGGGGTGATCCCATGCCCACGCAGAAGGCCATGGAGCTGGGGCTCTGTTCCCCGCACACGCGGGGGTGATCCCTACCCCACCGGGCCAATGGCTAAGTCAAGGCCCTGTTCCCCGCACACGCGGGGGTGATCCTTTGATTATCTGCATTAAAATCTTGCATTTGCGCTGTTCCCCGCACACGCGGGGGTGATCCTAACAGAATCCATGCCAGCCAGCCGCCACCCATCTGTTCCCCGCACACGCGGGGGTGATCCCTACTATTGATGTTATAAGAAAACAAAACATCACTGTTCCCCGCACACGCGGGGGTGATCCCCCCATGTGGCGGATCAAAGCGCTTACGGAGGCCTGTTCCCCGCACACGCGGGGGTGATCCCACAAGCACCGCCACGGCGGGGCTGTGGATTCGCTGTTCCCCGCACACGCGGGGGTGATCCTACCTATTCCGTGGCCACCTTCCGCATGTCGGGCTGTTCCCCGCACACGCGGGGGTGATCCTCTGAGGGAGAGCGGCTATTATCAGGTAGATGTCTGTTCCCCGCACACGCGGGGGTGATCCCCATTCCGTTGTTTTCATTGGACGAAGAAAAAACTGTTCCCCGCACACGCGGGGGTGATCCCCGACCAGAGGGAGCCGCAGGAGAGGGGGGTAGCTGTTCCCCGCACACGCGGGGGTGATCCTTTGATTACTAGCCCCGACAGGCTGTGGCTGTTCTGTTCCCCGCACACGCGGGGGTGATCCTCATAAAATCACCACCTCCACAGGGATATCTACCTGTTCCCCGCACACGCGGGGGTGATCCGGCGCGGCGCATATACCTCCGGGAGCGTGCCAACTGTTCCCCGCACACGCGGGGGTGATCCCACCGCTGGCGGCGTTTTTTATTTAATCGTGGGCTGTTCCCCGCACACGCGGGGGTGATCCCAATAGGTGCTGGCGGTGGAGCGGGATCTTCTGCTGTTCCCCGCACACGCGGGGGTGATCCTTTATACGATGCAGTTTCCTCTTTGGAAAACATCTGTTCCCCGCACATGCGGGGGTGATCCTCAAGCGGAACCTTAAATAGAATGCTCATGTGCCATAAAGTAACACTAAAAATTAACAAATAGTAGCCCTATATTTCGAAAACTAACATCATACCACTTATGTTATGAGAATGACCGTCTATCGAAAAACAGTAGAAATCCTTATTTGTTTTTATACTGTATTTGAAGTTAGGAGGTGAGAGAAAATACAAATTGAAATCAAGATTGATAGTAGTTGCAAGGAAACCAAAATTATTGTGCTTACTGACAAGATAACCGATGAGATAAACACATTTGCCAAAAAATTTGCCCAGGATACTCCGCAGCTTCTTGCAGGGCTTCAAGGAGATATATTGAAAGTATTAGACCAACATGATATTATCCGACTTTATGCGACAAATGGAAAAGGGTACGCAGGAACAGAAGATGGAGAGTATCAGCTTCGATTGCGGTTATATGAACTTGAGGAACGCCTTGATAAAGACGATTTTGTCCGCATTTCTAACTCGGAAATTATCAATTAAAAAAGAGTTAAAGGGTTTGATTTGCGTGATATTGGAACAATTTGTGTTTCCTTTCAGAATGATACTGTTACATATGTGTCAAGGCGATATATCAAAAAAATCAAGCAAGTATTAGGAATATGAGGTGATAATATGAAGAAAAAAAGTGGCTATTCGATGCTTAATTGGCGCACCAATTGGATTGGCACTTAGTACCATTATTACCATCGCTATTTCACTAACTGTGGGGGATGGACGCTTTTATGCGGTTGTTTCCGAATGAATTGCAGACTGCGGGACGGAAATTAATGCAGTTTTGTTGCAGACAGTCTGTTCATTATTATATGGTGCGGCATGGAGCAGAGGCTGGTGCTCTGTACCAGATCCCATCATATCGTTGCGTATTCATCGAGCAGAGGTATGCCGCCTGAAATATATGGTGTGAAAGGCTACCGCAATATGGTACAATCAAGGTGCCATATCAAGGCTCATTCCATTACGGAAGCCGTTTGACAATGTCCCAAATGGGCAAAGAAAAGACCATAAGGGAAGAATCCTGTTGACGGGAGATTCCTAGAGAAAAGAAGGGATTATCAATATTGCTATAGGGATATCCGGGGGAGAACGCCAGACGGTTTATTCTTCTATCTTTAAGGGAACTGAGGAAAGAAGAGAAAGAAATCCTGAAGCGGCTCGATGCGGGAACGGACTATGCCGCTGGAAAAATCAGCGTTATAAACCTAGCGGGGCGGTATATCGGCCTAAAGCAGGGCGCTTGCTTCAACACGAAAAATTGCGGGGTCACGCTGAATGTCTACACCCACGCCAGCTTTGACCGGGCAGCCGAACAGATGGCAAAAATCCTTACGTTCCCCGCTGTGCCAGGTTGAAAAATCAGGTCAAATCCGCAGTTGGGACTACACCATTTGCCCATAAAGATTCGTAGAATTGCGCAGATTTGCGTAGACGGCATGGCAGCCACGACAAAACGAAAAAGCGCCGAAAAGCCAGTTATATCAAGGGTTTGCAGGCTTATGAAGGGATATATAAGAGATGATAAAAATACTTTTCGTGTGCCACGGCAATATTTGCCGTTCCCCCATGGCGGCCTGTGTTATGAAAGACTTTGTACAAAAGGCCGGCTTTGGGGAGGCGATATATATCAATTCCGCTGCGACCAGTAGAGAAGAGCTGGGAAATCCCATCTATCCCCCTGCCCGGCGTACGTTACAGGACCATGGCATACCGATGGATGGACACCGGGCTACCCAATTGCAAAGGCAGGATTATGACCGATATGATTACCTGGTAGGAATGGATGGCCAAAATATTGCCAATATGAAGCGCATCCTAGGAAACGATCCGGCGGGAAAGATTTACAAGCTCTTGGATTTTACCGGCACCGGGGGGGATATTGCAGACCCATGGTATACGGGGGATTTTGAGACCACCTACCGGCAGGTGGTTTTGGGCTGCGAGGGACTTCTGGATCGGCTCCAGCAGTCCTTGAAGCAAGGCTAAGCACGCAGGAAACTGCCAGCCATCCCCGGGGGGGGCGGCGGCGTTTGGCAGGCCTTTGGCCTGCCAAACCAACGGAGGGAGGGGCCAAAGGCCCCTCCCTCCGTTGTGGGCGCTTCGCGCCCCCGCCGCCCCCCCGGGGATGGCTGGCAGTTTTGCAGACGTTCCGGGCCGCGCTGAAAAAAGCCCGGAGGATACCGCACATCAATAGAAGGTTGCCACCTCCCGCTGGGGCTTTGAACAGGGAAGAACCGATATGACCTTGAGTACCGGCCCCTTGCGTCCATAGATACGGTGATACCGATTATCTACTTTGGCGGTGATCTTGGCCCAGGTGCGGTTTTTTAAGGTTGCCTTGATCTGGGCAGGGTCCCATTGGCAAACCAGTGCGGAATATTCAATGTCCGCCTCACAGCAGGTCATCACATGCCGGCCGCCCAGGAGACAATCCTGGGGCAGGCGGCCGGAAACGGCGATGAGGCCGGTAAATTCCACGGTTTTCCCCTGGTATTTGTCCATTTCCTCGATGATGTCCCGATACCATATGGCGTAGTCCTCATCCCCAATCTGCACCACAGGGGCGGAAAGGTCGAAGGGAAGGGGGTCCTGGATCTCGTCGTACTCCACCTTGCCGTCCGGCCATTCAAAGGCGATGGAACAGCGACGGTTCAAGCCTCGCACGATTTTGTGGAACTCCATCTTATCTGTCTTAGCGCTTGTGCGGTTGAATACCACCAGCTGGCAGGCTTGGATTTTATCCACCACCAGGGGCCGCATGTTGGCATTGTATTGCAAAAAGGTGCCGGCATCCACAAACAGAAAGTTCTGATAGAGCACCCAGCTTCTGGGCATGGCGGAAAAGAGCTTTTCCATGGGCCACATACCGTTGTATTCCAGCACTACCCGCTGGATGTGGTATTGCTTTTGCCAGCCGCTTAGCTGTTGACTGGTAAGCTCCTCGGGCTTTTCCAGGGTTTTGATGTATACGTCCCGTTTATTTATAAAGCTGGCGGGGGAATATTCCTCTAGCCCCTCCTCGCAGATCAGCAGCAGGGTGCGTTCCCCCTCGTTAAAACGGGGGTCTTCCATGGTTTCTTGGATGAATTTGGTTTTACCGGCCTCTAAAAAGCCGGTAAAAAGGTATACGGGAATCTGTTCCGCCATGATCACGCCACCTCGAATAGGGAAGCTAGGGCCTCTTCTTGCAGCTGCGCTCCGATGACGCAAAGCCGGCCAGTGACGCCCGGCGTACCCTTGCGTACCTGGGCCTCTCCAGGCACATAGTCAAAATGCAGCCACTGCCCGTCTTTGCCGGCTACGATCCCTTTGGCGCGCAGCACTTGCCCATAGGCTCCGCCATCCAGGGCGGCAAGCATATGGGACAGATCTTCCGGGTCATATGCACGGATGGTCTCCATGCCCCAGCTGGTAAATACCTGGTCCGCATCATGGCCATGGTGATGGCCGCAGGAACAGACGCCATCCTGGTCATAATGATGCACATGGCCGTGGTCATGGCCGTGGTCATGGTCATGGTCGTGGTCATGGCCATGCTCGTGGTCATGGTCATGGCCATGCTCGTGGTCATGGTGATGGTCCAGATGTTCCGCAGCCAGGGCGGAAAGGGCCTGGGCTAGGCTTTCCCGGCCTTCCATAGCCTCCTGGATCTGGCGGCCATCCAGGGCATCCCAGGGGGTGGTGATGATGGTAGCGGTAGGATTATGTTGCCGCAGCAGGGCGGTGCAGGCTTCCAACTTTTCAAGCGACATATTGGCGGTACGGCTTAAAACGATACAGCCGGCGTGGGACACCTGATCGTCAAAGAACTCGCCGAAATTCTTCATATACATCCGGCATTTCATGGCGTCCACCACCGTGGTGGCGCTATTAAGGGAGAGGGCCTGGTCAATGCCCTGTACGGCCCGGATCACATCGCTCAGCTTGCCTACGCCGCTGGGCTCGATCAAGATACGGTCCGGATGGAACTGCTCCAATACCTGGGTAAGGGCCTTGGTAAAATCCCCCACCAGGGAGCAGCAGATACAACCGGCGTTCATTTCCGTGATCTGGATGCCGGCGTCCTGTAAAACCCCGCCGTCGATGCCGATTTCGCCGAACTCGTTTTCAATCAGCACCAGCTGTTCCCCGGCGTAGGCCTCCCGAATGAGCTTTTTAATCAAGGTGGTTTTCCCAGCGCCCAGGAAACCGGAGACGATATCGATCTTTGTCATAGAAACATAAGCCTTCTTTCGTTGTTGTTCCAAATGGATTATACGCCCCAAGTGGCTAGAATACAAGGGCGGGCAAAAGAAAACTCGCCTTTTCCTTTGCAAACATATCCTATTTTTTATATAATGAAAATGCGGTTGTAACCAGCAGGTTGCGCCAAGAGGAAAAGGAGGTATTCCGTACCCATGGCCATAGAAAGCCGGGGTTATCCCCGCATGACAGTCACCCCAAAGGCAGAACGCTCCATCAAAAACGGACATCCCTGGGTCTATGGAGGGGAAGTGACCCAAACCGAGGGAGAGCCCCAAAATGGGGGCTTGGCGGATGTGCTGTCCCCCAAGGGGAGCTATCTTGGCACAGGCTTGGTGAACAGCCACTCAAAAATATTGGTACGGCTGCTCTCCCGCAACGCCAACGACCGGTTTGACGAGGGGTTTTTCCGCCGCCGGATCGCCTATGCCCTGGATTACCGACAAACGGTGATGGGGCCGGATTTTGCTTGCTGCCGCCTGATCTTCGGGGAGGCGGACCAGCTGCCCGGCCTGACGGTGGATCGGTTTTCGGATATCCTGGTAACGCAGATCCTTTCCCTGGGCATGGAACAGCGAAAGCCGTTGCTCTTCCGGCTGCTGGTGGAGGAGCTGGAAAAGCGGGGCGCCAGGCCCAGGGCCATCTATGAGCGGAACGACGTGGCCATCCGGGAGCTGGAGGGCATGGAGCAGGGCAAGGGCTTTGTTGCAATGGAAGGCTTGGAAACGGAGCTATCCGGCCATGTGGAGATCTGCGAAAACGGCGTCTATTATGACGTGGACTATATGGAGGGGCAAAAGACCGGCTTTTTCCTGGATCAGAAATACAACCGCCAGGCGGTGGCCAGGCTGGCCAAGGGCCGGCGGGTATTGGATTGTTTTACCCATACGGGCGCCTTTGCCCTTAACGCGGCCAAAGGCGGCGCTGCCCAGGTGACGGCGGTGGATATTTCCCCTTCGGCTATCGCCCTTTGCAAGGCCAACGCCGCCCGCAATGGCATAGAGGGGATGGAGTTCCTGGTGGCGGATGTATTCGCCCTTTTGGAGGAGCTGGGAGGGCAGAAAAAAAGTCCCTATGATTTTATCATCTTGGACCCGCCCGCTTTCACCAAGTCCGCCGCCACAGCCCGTAGCGCCTTCCGGGGCTACAAGGAGATCAACCGCCGGGCCATGAGCTTATTGCCCCGGGGCGGGTATTTGGCTACTTGCTCTTGCTCCCATTTTATGAAGGACGAGATGTTCCGGCTGATGCTCCACGAAGCCTCCTTTGATGCGGGCCGCACCCTACGCCAGATCGAAGCCCGGCAGCAGGCCCCGGATCATCCCATCCTGCTGGATGTGCCGGAAACGGATTATTTGAAATTCTATTTATTCCAGGTGATTTAACATGATGTTTTGGATCTACATGCTGGTTTGCTCCCTGTTGATCCCGCTGATCATACTGGGGGCGGGGGCGCTGCTGGCAAAGCATCCCCCCAAGCAGATCAATTGGGCCTATGGTTACCGCACCCGGCGGTCCACAAAAAACAAAGAGACCTGGCTTTTTGCTCAGGTCTATGCGGGAAGGCTATGGATGCGCTTGAGTTGGCCTATGTTGGCGGCAGCTTTGGTGGTCATGGGATGCTTATATGGGAAACCCATCGATACCGTCAGCTTGGGTGCCGGCATTTTGGTGGGAGCCCAGACTTTGGTGCTGGTCTTGACCATCCTGCCGGTGGAACGGGCGTTGAAGCGGAATTTTGATGAGCTGGGCCGGCCCAGAAAGGGCTAAACCACATATAAGCTCATAAGGAGCCCGGTCACAGCACCTAAGATCGCCCCTACTAACACCTGGAAAGGCGTATGGCCTACCAGTTCCTTTAGATATTCTTCGTCCTCAAACAGCTCCTTTAAGTCGCCATAGTGCATGAGCCGGTTCAGGATCTCCGCCTGTTTACCAGTTTCTAGGCGTACGCCCCGAGCATCGTGGATAACGATAATGGCCACCAGGACGCTGATGGCAAAGGGGAAGCTGTCCGGGCCGTATTCCACTCCCGATGCCACCACCATGGCCAGTACTGTGGCCGCGTGGGAGCTGGGCATCCCCCCGCTGCCCACCAGCCGTTCCCACTGAAACCGGTGGCTCATCAAGGCAAAGAGCAAGGCTTTGCACACTTGGGCCACAAACCAACCGGCAATGGCGCACAACAGCACCTTATTGTGGAGAAGCCCATCCAAAAATTGCCACATGATCCGATTTCCTTTCTATTTTCAGCGCCAGGGCCCTTTCAGCACATAGGATGCACTGGAATGTAAGCCTGAATGCAGTAGTATTTTTATGCCCTTCTGCCCAAACAGGTCACCCCTTTGTGCGCCATAGGTACATAAAGGGGCACGATACGCAAATGCTTTGCTGGCATGAAGATATTATAAGCAGGTTTGCCGGTCTGTGACAAGGGAATTTGCCCCGCCTAAGATAAACTTGATGAACCCCTAATGTTTTTTTAATAAAAGTAGCGCTACAATAATTCTTGTGCATAGGCGGAGACCAGGACGGGGATACTGCCTACGTGCGTGGAAGAAAAAGGAAGGAACCAACATGGTATATTTGGCGGTACCCACCCCGCTAGGGCAGGTATATATTTGCCAGGAAGGGACGTGTATTACAGCCTTGGGCTTTGCCCAACCGCTTGCTGGTACAGCAGCAAAAACGCCCTTGCTCATGGAGGCTCGCGTCCAGTTGGACGCCTATTTTGCAGGCCGGCGCCAGGCGTTTTCCTTGCCTCTGTGCCCGTCCGGAACAGATTTTCAAAAAAAGGTCTGGAAACAATTGCAAAAAATACCCTATGGTGTTACCATCACCTATGGGGAGCTAGCCTGCCGGGTGGGCTGCCCAAAGGGCGCCAGAGCCGTTGGCAGCGCCTGCGGCAAAAACCCCATCGGCATCTTCATTCCCTGCCACCGGGTGGTGGGGAAGGACGGTAATTTAACGGGGTTTGCTTGGGGATTGGATCGAAAAAAATACTTGATTCAATTGGAAAAATCCTTGACAGAGCAACTATAGTGTACTATTATAATAATAGTTACCAATCTTAAGGGAGGATTGAAACATGGAACTTAAAGGCAGCAAGACCGAGAAAAACTTACAGGCCGCGTTTGCGGGTGAATCCCAGGCGCGCAACAAGTACACCTACTTTGCCAGCGTAGCCCGCAAGGAGGGCTATCAGCAGATCGCGGAGATCTTTGAAAAGACCGCCAACAACGAAAAAGAACACGCTAAACTTTGGTTCAAAGCCCTGGGCGAGCTGGGCGATACCGCCGCCAACCTGCTTCATGCGGCGGAGGGTGAAAACTACGAGTGGACGGATATGTATGCTACCTTCGCCAAGGAAGCGGAGGAAGAGGGCTTTGTGGAGCTGGCCGCCCGGTTCCGTGCGGTTGCCGCCATTGAAAAGACCCATGAGGAGCGCTATCGCAAGCTGCTCAACAATGTGGAGATGAAAGCCGTCTTTGAGAAGGCTGGCGAGACCATGTGGGAGTGCCGGAACTGCGGCCACCTGGTCATCGGCAAGAAGGCCCCCGAGATCTGCCCTGTATGCCTCCATCCCCAGAGCTACTTCGAGGTGCGGGCGGAGAACTATTAATCCCGCCACCATAGAGAGAGGCGCCGGCAGGCCGGGGCTCCTCTACAGATTTTCAGAAATAGTGCATCCGCCGTATGGCCAAGCCATACGGCGGATTTTGGCATTTTGGCGCCGCATATTTTTAGCTTTCGCCACGATCCCTGGGGGGAAGACCTAGGGATGGCGCTGGCGCTCCAACGGAAAGAGGGCTGGAGGGGCGTTTATGCTTTTCCCTTCTTCAGACAGCCCACGCAGCTGGCCACAAACATGCAGCCCCAGACAACAATGCAATAGGGCCAGATCCGGGTGATCGGTACAAAGAGGGAAAGGGAGAACCTAAGGACAGTGGCAGCAAGGGAAAACAAGGGCAAAAAGTATAACTGGGACGCTGTACCAAAGACGTTGAACCAGTAGTTGCCCAATACAAGTTCCTGGAAAAGTACCAGCAGCAGCATCAGGAATCCGAAAGCACAAAACAAACATGCTTGTAGGATGGGATTCCGCTCCCGGGAAGCGATATGATAGGAGAAATACCCCCAAAAAAATAAAAGACATATCTCGAATAGATTCATGAGGAAACCGGGAACGGGAAAATTAAGAACCACATAGTTCAGTCCATACCCAATTGCCAAGGGGGAAACGGCCATCAATAGGCGTTTTGCCATTTTAAGCGCACCTTCCATGCAGAATTCTTTAAAGTATAGCAAAAAGTTGGATAAAGCGCAACGCCCGGTCCATAAAAGCGCCCAGACAGAAAAAGGTCTGGGCAAACGGGAGCGTATATTTACTTCCTTACAGCCGGAAAAGCAAGCCGCGCCCACCTGGGAATTGGCGGTCACAGGGCGTCTGCCTGCTCCTGGACAATCCAGGGAGCTGGGTTATGACCGGGGCGCCATTTCGTTCAGCGCCCGTTTAAAGTTCCTGGCAAACAGGATGCTGGTTAGGGACACGGCCAAAAAATCCGCTACAGGCTCCGCCAGGTATACGGCCATGGCCTTGTCCTGGAAGAAAGCCGGCAGGATATAGATCAGGGGGATCAGCACCAATACCTTGCGGAACAGGGCTAAAAAGGTGCTGGTCTTAGCATTGCCGATGGAAACCAGGGTTTGCTGGCAAGCCAACTGGATGCCAAAGATGGCGGTGGCGGCAAAGTAGATCCTCCCCGCCCAGGCGGTATAGGCGATCAGTTCCGGGTCCGGGGTAAACATCTTGGCAAAAAGCTCTGGGAAGGCTAGGATGCTGATCCCAAAGAGCAGGGAATACCCCAGGCACGCTTTCAGCAATACGGAAAAGGAGGCTTTGACCCGGGCTGCATTTTTTGCGCCGTAATTATAGCTGGTGATAGGCTGGGCCCCCTGGGTCAAGCCCCGAAGGGGCATCATGGAGAACATCATCAAACTGTTAAGGATGGTCATGGCGCCTACGGCCGTATCTCCTCCATAGCGCAGCAGGGAGGAATTAAAACACACAGAAATAGCGCTTTCCGTCACCTGCATAATAAAGGGAGAAAGGCCCAGGGCTAGGCAAGGGGCAATGATGGACCAATCGATCCGTAGGTATTTCCGGCGGATGTGGAGCACCGTATGCTCGCTGGTAAGGAACCGCACCATCCAAAGGGCGGAGATGGCCTGGGAGATCACCGTGGCCAGGGCGGCGCCTTGGGGCCCCATTTCCAGCAGGAAGATAAAGATGGGGTCCAGGATAATATTGGCTAGCGCGCCGATGATCACGGAGTTCATGCTGGCGCGGGTAAAGCCCTGGGCGCTGATGAAGGCATTGAGCCCCAGGGCCAGCTGCACGAAGGGGGTGCCCCAGGTATAGATGCGCATATAGGGTTCCGCATATTGGATGGTGTTTTCACTGGCGCCAAACATAAGGAGCAGGGGCCTACACCAAATGAAGATCACCGCCATCAGCACAACGCTGAATAGAAGCATCAGCGCCGTACAGTTGCCCAGGATCTCCTCAGCCTTTTCGTTGTCCCGCTTCCCCATCTGAATGCTGGCCTGGGGGGCGCCCCCCATGGCCACCAGCGCTGCAAAGGCGGAGATCACCAAGATGATGGGCAGGCATACGCCTACGCCAGTTAAGGCCAACTTGCCAATGCCGGGGATATGGCCGATATAGACCCGGTCGATGATGTTATACAGGACGTTGACCAGTTGGGCAATTACTGCGGGGACCGCCAGCCTTAGCAACAATCTCCCAATCGGTTCCGAAGCGAGGAATTCACTGCGGTCCTGAATTTGTTCCATGTCAAATCACCTCATTTTGTTTTAGAAGCAACAAAAATCCCCGGCCGGGCCCCCTTTGCTAAAGGGGAGAGCCGGGGACCCATTTGTAAGCACTTAGCCCCCTAAATAAGCTTTCTTGATGTCTTCGCTATCCGCGAGCTCGGCGCCGGTACCGCTCAGGCTGATACGGCCGGTCTCCAGCACATAGGCCCGGTCTGCGATTTCCAGAGCCATGCCCGCATTTTGCTCCACCAGCAAAATGGTGGTGCCGGCGGCGTGAAGGGTTTTGATGATATCGAAGATCTGCTCCACCAGCAGGGGCGCCAGGCCCATGGAGGGCTCATCCAGCATCAACAGCTTGGGGGAGCTCATCAGGGCGCGGCCCATGGCCAACATTTGCTGTTCCCCGCCGGAAAGGGTGCCGGCAATTTGGCTTTGCCGCTCCTTAAGCCGGGGGAAGCGCTCAAATACCTTTTCCACATCCTCCTTGGAGACTTCCTTGCGGGTAAAGGCGCCCATCTCCAGGTTTTCCATTACCGTCATCTTCAGGAAGATCCGGCGGCCTTCCGGCACGTGGGCGATGCCCTGGCGGACGATCTTATGGGCCTCCACTTTGGTGATGTCATGGCCCAGGAAGGAGATGCTGCCGCTCTTGGCCCGCAATACCCCGGAAATGGTTTTTAGCACCGTGGATTTCCCTGCGCCGTTGGCGCCGATCAGGGAAACGATCTCCCCTTCGTCAACATGAAAGGAGATACCCTTTACCGCATGGATGCTGCCATAGTAAACATGAATATCCTCAACCTTAAGCATGGGCCTGGGCGCCTCCCTTCTTACCTAGATAGGCTTCAATGACCACCGGATTGGACTTGATCTCCTCCGGAGAACCCTTGGCAATGATGCGGCCATAGTTGAGCACGGCAATGCCCTCGCAAATGCCCATCACCAGATTCATGTCATGCTCGATGAGCATGATGGCGATATGGAAGGTATCCCGGATCTTGCGGATGTTTTCCATCAATTCGGTGGTTTCGGAAGGGTTCATGCCTGCGGCAGGCTCATCCAGCAGCATGATCCCGGGTTTGGTGGCCAGGGCCCGGACGATCTCCAGCCGGCGCTGAGCCCCATAGGGCAGGCTGCCCGCCTTCCAGTCCGCCATGTCCTGCATGTCGAAGATGGAGAGCAACTCCAGGGCCTTTTCATGGGCTTTTTTCTCCTCCTGCCAGAATACCGGCAGCCGCAGGATGGACTGTGCCAGGGAATAGTCCGTAGCATTGTGCAGGCCGATCTTGACGTTGTCCTCCACGGTGAGGTTCTTGAACAGCCGGATGTTCTGGAAGGTGCGGGCGATGCCCATCTTGTTGAGCTGGTAGGTCTTTTTGCCTGCCGTATCCTTCCCATCCAGCAAAATGGAACCACGGGTAGGATGGTATACGTTGGTAAGCAGGTTGAATACGGTGGTCTTTCCTGCGCCGTTGGGGCCGATCAAGCCGGCGATCTCCGTGCGGCCGATGGTCAGGTTGAAATCATCCACCGCGCTCAAGCCCCCAAAGTCGATGCCAAGGTGGCGGATGTCCAGAATGGGCAACTTACCAAGATCCCGCTCCGGGATCAGGGCGTTGCTGGGAACACGAACCAGTTTATCCATTTGCGTCACCTGCTTTCTTGGCTTTCTTATCCGCCCGGATCTGCTTGCCGTTGATGATGCGCTCCAAGAGCCGGCTCATGGAGAAATCATAGGTCCCCATCAGGCCGGAAGGCTTGAAGATCATGGTGGCGATCAGCAGGATGGAGTAGATGACCATCCGGTAGGTATTCAGGGCCTGGAGGGCCAGGGGTAGGCTGGTGAGCACCGCGGCGGCGATCACGGAACCGATCATGGAGCCCATGCCGCCCAGCACCACCATCACCAGGATGTTGATGGAAGCCATAAAGTCGAAGCTGGTGGGAGTGAGCAAGCCCTGATAGCCCGCGTAAAGGGCGCCGGCTACCCCGGCAAAGAAGGAGGAGACCGCAAAAGCCAGTACTTTATAATAGGTAATATTGATACCGCAGCTTTCCGCAGCGATCTCATTTTCCCGGATGGACAGGATGGCTCGGCCATGGCGGGACTTCATCATCAGGTGGATCACCATGCAGGTGACCACTACCGCCAGATATACCACCAGGAAGTTGGCGTGTTTGGGGATTCCCATCATACCAGGGGTGCCGCCGGTGATCTCCGGCAAGTTGATGATGCACACCCGGATGATCTCCCCAAAGCCCAGGGTAATAATGGCCAAATAGTCTCCCTTGAGCCGCAGGGCAGGGACGCCGATGAGGATGCCGAAGATGGCGGCCACAATGCCGGCCAGCACCAGACCGATGAAGATGGCGATCCCTGTAGGTAGGCTACCGCCCAAGCTGCTTTTCCAGAAGATGGCCCCCGCATAGGCGCCTACGGCCATAAAGCCCGCGTGACCCAGGGGCAGCTGCCCCAGGTAACCGGTGACGATGTTTAAGGAAACAGCCAGGATGATATAGATCCCCACCTGGAGCACCACGGAGCTTTGCGCACGGTTGATAAGGCCGCTGGAAATGATGAGGTTGCCGACCACCAGAAAGGCTATGATCAGCACAGTGTTGATCAAATACCGGGCCGCCATGGGGATCTGCTTGTATGTGGATTTCATAGGCAGCCCTCCTTACACCTTTTCGGTCATGCTAGCGCCCATAAAGCCGGTGGGCTTGATGAGCAGCACCACGATCAGCACTGCGAACACCACCGCGTCCGTCCAAGCGGACAGGCCAATGGAAGTGACCAGCACCTCGGCCAGGCCAATGGCAAAGCCGCCGATCATGGCGCCTGGAATGGAGCCGATGCCCCCCAGCACAGCCGCCACGAAGGCCTTAAGGCCCAATAGGGAGCCCATGGTGGGATTGACGATGGGGTAACGGCAGCAATAGAGGATGGAGCCGATGCCCGCCAGGGCGGAGCCGATAATAAAGGTATAGGTGATGGTATTGTTCACGTTGATGCCCATCAGCTGCGCTGCTTCCGTATCCTCGCTCACCGCCCGCATGGCCTTGCCCATTTTGGTTTTCTGCACGATGAAGGCCAGAAGCACCATGGAGATCACGGCCACCACGATGGTGACGATGACGTTCAGGCTGATGGAGAGGCCGCCCAGGTTAAAGGTAACGGCCGGGATGATCATGGTGCTGGGGAAGGCCCGGGTGTTGGCGGTCCAAATCAGCTGCGCCAGATTCTGGAGGAGGAGGGACACGCCGATGGCTGTAATCAGCAGGGAGATACGGGGGGCTTGCCGCAGGGGCTTGTAGGCCACCTTTTCAATCACAACGGCCAGCACCACGCACCCTACCACCGTGGCGATCACCGCCAGGACAGGGTTGGAACTGGCCGCCAGGGAGACCAGGGCAAAATACCCGCCCATCATAATGATGTCGCCGTGGGCGAAATTTAGCAGCATGATAATGCCGTAAACCATGCTGTAACCCAAAGCCACCAGGGCGTAGATGCTGCCCAGCTGCAAGCCGTTGATCAGTTGGGACAAAAAAAGCATAGTGTGATTCCTTTCCTTCAAAGATGAAGCGGCATCGCAAGTGCTATGGCTTCATTTGCGATGCCGTGCGGGGAAAACGGCTGTTTTCCCCGCAGCAGCAGTTGTTGTTCCCCCGCGAAAACGGGGAAGGGTGAAATTAATACTTACCCCAGAACTCAGCGGCGCCGCCGGTGATGTTGATAATGGCAGCGGTCTTTTCCGGGTTGTTGAACTCGTCATAGGTCACATGGCCGGTGACGCACTCCATGTCGGTGGCGTTCAGGGCGTCGATGACGGCGGCCATATATTCCGCGGTGCCGGCGGTGAGGCCCTGCTCTTCAGCCTTGGCCAGAGCGGCGCACATGATCATGGCGGCGTCATAGCCCTGGGCGGCAAACATGTTGGGGGAAGCGTCGTACTTCTCCTGATAAGCGCTCACGAAGGTCTGTACCGCTTCGGAAGTATCCTGGGTGGAGTAGCCGGAGCAGTAGTAAGAGCCTTCCAGCAGGGAAGCATCGGTGACCACATCCAGCACGCTGTCCCAGCCGTCGGAACCCAGCATGGTGGCGGTGACGCCAGCGGCATTGGCCTGCTGGGCAACCAGGGCGATTACGCTATAGTAATCCGGGATGAAGAGCACATCGGGGGCCTTGGAAGCGATGTTGGTGAGCTGGCTCTGGAACTCGGTGGCGCCATCCGCATAGCTCTCCACAGCCACGACCTCCATACCCATGGCGGCAGCCTGCTCCTGGAAGGCCTCGGCGCAGCCGATGGAATAGTCGGAACCCGTGTTATACAGCACGGCGGCGGTCTTTGCGCTCAGCTTCTCGCTGGCAAAGGAAGCCATCTTGCTGCCCTGGAAGGGGTCGATGAAGCAGGAACGGAACATGTTTTCATACACGGTGCCATCCTCAGCCACAGTGACCGCGTCAGCAGTAGCGGAAGCGGTGATCATGGGCATCTGGTCGGCCTGGCTCTCCACCACCACAGCTACCGTGGGAGCGGTGGTCACGTCGCCGATGATGGCGGTGACGCCCTGATCCACCAGGGAATTGTAGCCGGTAACAGCCTTGGCGCTGTCGCCTTCCTCATCGTACTCGATCAGCTGGATCTGCTTGCCGTTGATACCGCCGGCCGCATTGAACTCTTCCACATACATTTTGATGCCATTGGCCACCGCTACGCCGTATTCCGCCACGGAACCGGTCAGAGGAGCCAAAACGCCAACCTTAATGGCGTCGCCGCTGGCGGCGTCTTCCGACGCAGCCGTGCTGTCGGCGGCAGGGGCGCTGCTGTCACTGTCAGCCGCAGGGGTGCTGGAGCAACCCGCGAAACAGACCAGGACCATCATAAGGGCAATGAGGGTAGAAACGATCTTCTTCATGGTTTTCCTTCTCCTTTTTATAGTTGCAACTTTATACTTAAAAAGCGGCTCCGTTCCTGGAACGGCGCCGCCTAAGTATACGAACCAATGGATTTATTGGGTTCTTAGACGGCGCGGAGGCTCATGTACCAGCAGGCTAAGCAGGATGACCAGGCCGAGCAGGCGTACCATGCCTACAAGCCCGCAAATAAGAATGGACACCGCAAGCGCGGTGCCCAGTACATATACCTGCGCAGAAGCGCCGGAAGTGCGAGCAGCACCATGAGACGCACGCTTGTGCGCATCCATACGGGCCATATTTGCATAGGCGAACTGGTACATGGCTGCTCCTTTCTCCGGCTTCTCCGAACTAAATGATGGGGCAATGATAGCACAGGGAAAAAGAAAAGTCAATACACGATATATTGTTTTTTTATTTTCTAACGTTCTGCGAAGGCGGTATTTCAAGAAAAGGGCCCAGTCCCTAAGCATTGGGGAAAACCATTTCCCCTTTCAGGAATAGATCCATAAGCGAAGGATATGGCCCAAAGAAAAATGCAAAAAATCATATAAAAATGCCAATAACCACAATCGGGGAGAAAAGGTATGCTGTTCCGTTCTCTTCACAGGAAGGGCTTGTGTTTCCACGGCGTTTATGCTACCTTAATAATTGAACAACGGATGTTGGGAATGTGTATGATCAATAAGCTATTGCGAAGCGTAGCCTTTGCGCTTATAATTGCCTTTGCTGCTTGTTTGGGAGGCTGCGCCCCGCGCTGGAATACAGCGCTGGGCTATTATTTTGACACCTTTGTAAGCCTCCAGGGCCGTTGCCCTGCGTCCGTGTTGCAGGAGGCGCTGCAAGAATGCGCCCGATACGAGGCGCTGCTCAGCAAAAACCGCCAGGGCAGCGACGTATGGCGGTTGAACCATGCCCAGGGGGAAAGGGTGGCTGTAAGCGAGGAAACGCTGGCCATTTTAGAAATGGCCCAGGCCATTGCCCAAGATAGCGACGGCTGGTTTGACGTGACCATTGCCCCGGCATCTGCCCTGTGGGATTTCAAGGCAGAGCAGCCTGCGCTACCCGGAGCAGAAGCGCTGGCCCAGGCGGCCGCGCTGGTGGATTATACCCAGGTCTCCATCACCGCAGCAGGGGTGCGCTTGGGCGCTGGGCAGTCTATTGACCTGGGGGGTATCGCAAAGGGATATGTAGCGGATGCCCTGGTTTCGTTTCTTGCGGACCGGGGCGTTACTGACGCATTGATAAATATCGGGGGGAATGTAAAGGCGCTAGGCCAAAATGAAAACCATAGCAGCTGGCAGATCGCCATACAGGATCCAGGCGGCCAATATGGCAACGCGGCGGGCATAGTTTCCCTGCAAAGCGGATATAGCCTGGTGACCAGCGGCGTATATGAGCGGGGGTTTGACTTGGATGGAATCCGATACCATCATATTCTAGACCCCCACACCGGGTACCCCATACAAAACGGGGTGCTATCCGTCAGCATATTGGCCAAGAGCAGCCTGCTGGCGGACGCCCTGAGCACCGCCTGTTTCGCCCTGGGAGTGGAAGGCGGGCTCCCCCTGGCGACGTCCTATGGAGCGGAAGCATACTTTATCCTGGCGGACGGAAGTACGATGTATACAGAAGAAATGGAGGTTTGGCTAAACCTTGGATAAGAATTTGCAGCGCAGCAAGTATGAAGTGGACATGTGCCATGGCCCGCTTCTGAAAAAGATCATAGCCTATTCGTTGCCTTTGATCTTTACAGGGCTTTTGCAGCTATTATACAATGCGGCGGATATTATTGTGGTGGGCCGGTTTGCCAGCAGTACCGCGTTGGCGGCGGTGGGCTCCACTTCCAGCCTGGTAAATTTAACGGTCAACCTATTCTTGGGCTTGTCCGTAGGCGTTAGCGTAGCGGTGGCCCAGCACTATGGGGCAAAAAACTACACAGAGGTCAGCGAGACCATCCACACGGCCTTTTCCCTGAGCCTGATTCTGGGCGTGATCGTGGGCACCTTTGGCTTCTTCGCCTCCCGCACCATGCTGGAGTGGATGGATTCCCCTGCGGAGGTACTGGAGCAATCCACCCTATATCTGCGCATTTTCTTCCTGAGCATCCCGGCCAGCATGGTGTATAACTTTGGCGCGTCCATTTTGCGGGCGGTGGGCAATACCCGCCAGCCATTGTATTATTTGTCCATAGCCGGCGTGGTCAACGTGATTTTGAACCTGGTCCTGGTGATCCGGTTCCACCTGGGCGTCGCGGGCGTTGCCATCGCCACGGTGATTTCCCAGTATATCTCCGCCGGGCTGATCATCCTATGCCTGATGCGCACGGAAGGCTGCCTTCAATTCCATCCCAAGCAGCTGGCCCTCAAGCCGGATAAGGTTTGGGCGATCCTGCGGATCGGCTTGCCGGCGGGGCTGCAAAGCACGGTGTTCTCCATTTCCAACGTGCTGATCCAGTCCTCCATCAATTCCTTCGGCGCTCTGGCCATGGCCGGCAGCGCTGCCGCCAGCAACCTGGAGGGCTTCATCTATACCGCTATGAACGCCATCTCCCAGGCAGCCTTGGCTTTTGTGGGCCAAAATGTGGGCGGCCGCCAATACCACCGGATCCACCGGATCACCTGGATCTGCCTGAGCGTGGTGTTCCTGGTGGGGGTGGTCATGTCCGCCGCCTTCCTTGCAGCAGACCAGTTCCTGTTGGAGATTTACCTGCCGGATGATCCCGCCGCAGTGGAATACGGCATTCAGCGGATGTTCATGGTGAATACAGTGTATTTCTTCATGGGCTTCATCGACGTGATGGTGGCCTCCATGCGGGGCATGGGGTCTTCCTTTACCCCCATGGTGGTGGTGCTATGCGGGGCATGCGGCCTGCGGATCGTATGGATCTACACCATTTTCGCAGCCAACCGTACGTTAGAGATGTTATATCTATCCTATCCGGTATCCTGGATCGTGACTTTCCTGGTGGAGCTGGCATTTTACTTTGTGGTATATCGAAGGCTTATGGCCCGGCGTAAGGGGGAAACGGAGCTACAAGAGGCTGATCTGGCCCAGTCATAGGCCAGGGAAAGAGAAATCAACAAAACGCGCCGCCTTGCTGGGCGCCTGGCCAAAGCAACCATGGCCGGGCCCCACATAGGCGGCGCGTTTGGATTTTGTAAACCTACTGTTTTTTTATTTTCAGGGCCCGCATGGAGTTGAGGATGGCGATAACGGACACCCCAACGTCTGCAAATACGGCTTCCCACATGGTGGCCACGCCCAGGGCGCCCATGAGCAATACGATGGCTTTTACCCCTAGGGCAAACACGATGTTTTGCCGCACGATGGCCATGGTCCTGCGGGCGATGGAGATGGCGATGGGAATCCGGGCAGGATGGTCGTCCATGATGACCACATCCGCAGCCTCGATGGCGGCATCGCTGCCTAAGCCGCCCATGGCGATTCCCACATCCGCTTGGGCCAATACCGGGGCGTCGTTGATACCGTCTCCCACGAATACCAGCGTCCCATTGCGCAACTGGGCGCGTAGGGCCTCCATATAGGCCACCTTGTCCTCAGGCAATAGTTCGCTATGGAATTCATCCAACCCCAGCTGCGCGGCGATATGGGCGGCCACAGGGGTGGAATCCCCGGTGAGCATCACCAACTTTTCCACGCCAGCAGCCCGCAGGTTAGAAAGGGCTTGGATCGCGTCGGGTTTCAGCTGGTCTGCGATATGGATATAGCCAAGATAGGCGTCGCCGCGGGCAACATGCACCAGGGTGCCCACATGCTCGCCATGGGTGGCCGGGTGAAACCCAAGGGAAGAAAGATAGCTTTCGCTGCCGGCGGCCACCCAGACCCCGCGCACCATGGCCCGCACCCCGTGGCCCGAACGCTCCTGTACCTGCTCCACCGGTTGGTCTTGGAGGGGCTGCCCCCAAGCCTCCCGCAGGGACTGGGCGATGGGGTGGGAGGAATAGCATTCCGCCAGCGCCGCCGTTTCCAGCAAAGTAGCCTGGTCTACGCCGGCAACGGGATAGCAAGCCTGTACGGAGAAGCGGCCCTGGGTGAGGGTACCCGTCTTATCCATGGCAACGATCTGGGCATGGGCCAAGGCTTCCAAATAGTTGCTGCCCTTGATGAGGATGCCCTGGCGGGACGCGCCGCCGATGCCTCCGAAAAATCCCAGGGGCACGGAGATCACCAGGGCGCAAGGACAGGAGACCACCAGGAAGATCAATGCCCGGCGGAGCCAAATAGCAAAGGGCTGGCCGGTGAAAAGGGGCGGAAGCAGGCAAAGCAGCAGGGCGCATACCACCACGCAAGGGGTATAGTACCGTGCAAAGCGGGTGATAAAGGTTTCGGTACGGGCTTTTTTGGAGGCCGCATGCTCCACCATCTCCAGGATCTTGTTCACCGTGGACTGGCCAAAGGGTTTGGTGACCTGGATCTCCAACAGCCCGCTTTGGTTGATGCAGCCGCTAAGGGCTTCGTCCCCAGGGCCCAGATTCCGGGGCAAGGATTCGCCGGTAAGGGCGCTGGTATCCAGGGCGCTTTCCCCTTGGGAGACCACCCCGTCCAGGGGCACCCGTTCCCCAGGGGCCACCAGGATGGTTTCGCCTACCTGCACCTGCTCCGGCGCTACCTCTTGGGGCTGCCCATTCCGCACCACACGGGCCATATCCGGCCGGATGTTCATCAGCTCTGCGATGGAGGCCCGGGAACGGCCCACCGCGTAGCTTTCAAACAGGCTCCCGACCTGGTAAAATAGCATCACGAACACGGCTTCCGGATAGTCCCCGGTGGCCAAAGCGCCGATGGTAGCCAGGCACATGAGGAAGTTTTCATCGAAAAGCTGCCCGGTAAACAGGTTCCGGCCGGCATGATACAATACGTCGTAACCGATCAGCACATAGGCCGGCAAAAACAGATACAGGGAGAACCCATCCGGGACCAAATATCCCAATGCCAGCATCAAGCCGCTGATGAGGACCCGAAGGGCAATCCGCTTTTGTTTTTTTGTCATACGCGCTTTCCCCGCAACCCGTCCCTATAGGAGAATCCGACAATCCGGCTCAATGCGCCGGCAGATCTTGGCCGCCTCCTTTAGGACCCGGTCCATCTGGTCCTCCGGGGCGCTGATGGTGAGCTTTTGGGTTAGGAAGCTGATGCTGGCGCTTTCCACGCCGTCTATTTGTTGAATGCCCGCTTCCATCTTGGCTGCGCAGTTGGCGCAATCCAGTTCTTCCATGACGAAGGTTTTCCGCATTTGAGAGCTCCTCCTAAGATAATGATTGCAAGATGAAGATCACAAGGTTATTCCAATACATGTTCCATGCCGTTGCTGATGATGGTGCGCACATGCTCGTCCGCCAGGGAGTAAAATACCGCCTTCCCTTCCCGCCGGAACTTTACAAGATCCGCCGCTTTAAGCACCCGCAGCTGATGGGATACGGCGCTTTGGCTCATGCCCAGCAACTGGGCCATATCGCATACGCAAAGCTCTCCCTCCATGAGCAGCTGCAATAGCTTGATCCGGCTGGAATCCCCAAATACCTTGAACAATTCCGCCAGGTCGCATAATACCCCCTCGTCCGGGAGGGTCTGCTGGATCCGCTGGACCAGCTCGGGGTGGGCGTGGATAAATTCGCATTGGGGCGCTTGGTCATAATGGATCACAAAGCAACATCCTTTCATATGAGCAATCGTTCATACATATTATAAGCCGGCCTTCGCCGCTTGTCAACAGGGTAGGAAGGATTTTGTAAAGATATCGGGAATACCCCCCCAGGCGGCAGGGCGGGGGAAAAGGATGGAGAAGGGGCGGGCTGGGGCGCCGTTTGGAATGAAACGGCAAGGGGGCGGGAAGAAGGGGCTATTGCATAGGGGCCGGGTATGCTATACTTATTATAGCGTCATAGCGGGTATATATTGACCGGCTTTGATGAAGCAAGCAGACAAGGAGGCGGTCCATTTATGAAGCGAAAGACTCGCGTAGCCATCCTCACCAGCGGCGGGGGTTGCCAGGGCTTGAATGCAGCCATTCGGGGCGTGGGGAAGGCATTGACCCAATATGTGGAAAATATTGAGATCTTCGGCATGTACGACGGATACCGGGGCTTGGCGGAAAGCGATTACCGCTTTATGGAGGCCAAGGATTTTTCCGGCATCCTTAGCGTTGGAGGCACGTTGCTGGGAACGTCCCGGCAAAAATATATCCCCGGCCAGGCCATTTTGGATGCGGAGGGCAACGATATGATGCCCGCCATGCTGGACACCTATACCCGGCTGAACCTGGACTGCGTGGTGGTAATGGGAGGCAACGGCACCCAGAAGAGCGCCAAGCTGCTCATGGACGCCGGCATGAACGTGATCACCCTGCCAAAAACCATCGATAACGATATCTACGGCACGGAAATGACCTTTGGTTTCCAGAGCGCGGTGGATATTGCCACCAATGTGATGGACTATATCCACACCACCGCCAGTTCCCACCGGCGGATCTTCATCGTGGAGCTGATGGGCCGGGACGCGGGATGGCTCACCCTTCATGCAGGCATCGCCAGCGGGGCGGATGTGATCCTCATCCCAGAAATCCCCTACGATCTGGAATCCGTGGCGGAGACCATTGAGCGGCGCAAGCGCCAGGGCCGGCATTATTCCATCCTGGCGGTGGCGGAAGGGGCGGTGGCAAAGGGGGACGCCTTGCTTTCCGAGGACGAGCGCCGGGCGCTGAAGGAGCGAAGCGACTATCCTACCATTTCCTACCGTATCGCCAAGGAGCTGCAAACCCTGACCGGCCAACAGACCCGGGTCACCATTCCGGGGCACTATCAGCGGGGCGGCCCGCCTTGCCCCTACGACCGGGTGCTGGCCACCCAGTTCGGCACGGGTGCGGCCCAGCTGATCATGGAAAAACGCTATGGCAACATGGTGGCCATGCAAAACGGGACCATCGTGGCCGTGCCCCTGGCGGAAGCGGCCAGCAAGACCAAGTTTTTGCCTACGGACCATCCCCTGATCCGGGCGGCCCGGGATGTGGGCACCGGCTTTGGAGATTGAGACGGACGCCATAAAAAAGACCTGAAAAAAGTGGCCGTATCGCCACTTTTTTCAGGTCTTGAACAGCGTATCCCGCTTTACACGGTGATGACTTTATCGCAGGCCTGCATTTTGGATACGATATCGTACATATTGCTTACAGTGCCCACCTGTAGCTTGTCGGCGATGCCGAAGAAATTCAGGCAGGTGCCGCATACCAGCACGGTGGTACCCTTTTGCTCCAGGGCCCGAATGCTGTCGATCACATCCGCCGCATCCCCGGCAGGCAGCTTAACGCCGCCGTTCATAAACAGAAGGGCGGCGGGGACATCCTCGCTCTGGGAAAGGGTGTAAAGGAACATCTTCATCAGGTTGCCACCTAGGGTTGTGTCGCCATCGCCTACCCAATCCTTGCCGATGAATACCCCATAGGCGCCCTTTGGAGCCTGGGCTTGGGCGGCTTGACCACTTTGCTGGAAGGTGACGGAATAGCGGCCGCCCGCTTCGGAAACCTGGGCCTCGATGCCCCGGCTGGCCGCCATACGCTTGAGGTTTTCCACGGCGGTGGGATTATCTACGTCGATGGTCAAAGGGACCTGGCCAGCGTCCAGGGCTTGCTTGGCTAAGATAACGGGTTGGGGGCAGGCTTTGCCCATTGCGTCAATGTAATGTGCCATACGGAAAAAACTCCTTTTCATTGGGAATTATCTATAATAATGATAGCCCATTGCCGGACAAAACACAATATCTTATAATGAAAAAAACAGGAGGGATGCTATGCGCGCGGATACGTATTACATGCTGTCCTTTGAATCTACCCATGAGGCCATCGCCGCACAGCGGCGGTTTAAAGACCGGGTGCCTGTTTGTGTAATGCCTACGTTGCGGGCGGTTCAGGCTGGTTGCGGCATTTCGCTGCGGGTGGAGGCGCAGGATGCTAAGAAGCTGAAAGCCGCTATTCCCAACGGCCTGGAAGCAGGCTGGCGGCTGTTTTGGGTCCAGGGTGGAGCCCCGGTAAAGATTGAGGCAGAAGATCTATAAAATTTGATATAATATAGTTTTTTTCTATAATTATTTTGTGTTCCATTGCAGCTGGCCCCTTTTGCTTTGCGGCGAAAGGCAAGCGGCAGGGAGCTTAGCATTGGATTCGCAGAGAGGAGGACGCCTCCGTGGGGAAAGGGACGGTTCGGTTGCTGACAGGCAAGGATATCTGGCTGCTTTTGGGGGCCTTAGCCTTGGCGGGGATCGCTGCCCTGGTTTTCCATGGGGGCGCTGGGGGGGATCGTTTGCGGATCTATGTGGGGGAGTCCCTGTATCGGGAGGTATCCTTGGCAGAGGACCAGGAGATCCAAATCCAACAGGCGGATGGAAGCTGGAACCTGCTGGTGATCCAGCAGGGGCAGGCCTATATGAAGGCAGCCAGCTGCCCCAATCAGGACTGCGTCCATCAAAGCCCCTTGATTCCCGGGGAGACCCAACTGCGGCCCCTGGGGAGATGGATCGTATGCTTGCCAAACCAGGTGAGTGTAGAGCTGGTGGAGGAGGGAGAATGAAGGCCAAGAATATGGCTCGGTTTGGCCTGCTTATCGGACTGGCGTTGGTGCTGGGCTATGTAGAATCAGTCTTGCCCATTGCCCCAGGGTTGCCGGGCGTCAAACTGGGGCTGGGAAATACGGTGCTGCTTTTCGGCTTATATATGTTGGGAGAGAAGCAGACTGTCTGGCTGATGCTGGGTAAAGTGCTGCTCAGCGGCTTGCTTTTTGGCACACCCAGCGCATATTTATACAGCTTGGCTGGGGGTATATGCAGCCTTTGCGCTATGTGGGGCCTTCGCCGGCTCCCTGGCATGGGCCTGATCGGCGTTTCGGTTGGCGGCGCGGTGTGCCACAATCTGGGCCAGTTAGCGGTAGCTGCCCTGGTGGTTGGCACCGCCCCGGTGCTTTCCTACTTGCCAATCCTGTTGGTTTCCGCTATAATAACAGGGATGATTACAGGCGTAGCCGCCAAAGCTACCATTTCTGCTATGGAAGCGATAGATCATTCAAAGCGCGAAAAAAAATAACATTCCTATATCTTGCCTTCAAAGGAGCGTATTCGTTTTATGAAAAAAGGACTGCCTGCATGGATCACCCTTGGCTTGATCGCCCTGGTTGCGGGGCTACTATTGGGCTTTACCAATGAGTTGACCGCCCCGGTTATCCAACAGCAGACACGCATCAAGGATGAAGAGGCCCGCCGGGCCGTGCTGGCCCAAGCGGAGGAGTTTCAAGCTGTCCAGCTGCCGGAAGGCGCCGGCCTGGATAGCTGTTACCAAGGCCTTGCTGGCGGCGAGACGGTGGGGTACGTAGCCCAGGCCACCACCAAGGGCTACGGCGGCGAGATCCAGGTAACCGTTGGCATGGATACGGCGGGGATCATCACCGGCATCAGCGTGGGCGGCCCAAACTTTTCCGAGACCATGGGGTTGGGCGCCAAGACTCGGGATGCGGCCTTTACCGATCAATTTGCTGGCCTGGAAGCCCCTGTGGCTTTGGGTACGGATGTGGATGCAGTCACCAGCGCCACCATTAGCTCCAACGCAGTGGTGAGCGGGGTCAATACCGCCTGCGAATTCATTCGGACCTTACTACCCTAACGACCAAGGACTCCTTTGCCGCCGGCGATGGCCAGGCGGCATTTTTATTTGTTGAATAAAGTATATTATTTCCTATTAATAGGCGAGAGCCAAAGCCCCCGTCCGTTTCAAGAAGCCTGGCACGGCTTCTATGGCCCTATCCCCTGACCATAGCGGAGGGGCCCTGTGCAAGGCCCTGGAAGGGAGCTTTGGGGAAGGGGGAAGTCCTACCCATGGGGCGAAGGCGCGAACCATGGATGGGGTGGTAAGGGAATGCGTATGCAATATCCCCCGCTGCCCTTAACGCACCACCTGCACCTAGACGGCGGCGGAGGAGTACCGGCCGGCAAATGACGGGGAGCGCGCAGGGACCATAGAAACGCCAAGCCGGCCGTTCCCAGGTTGGGGAAGGGCCGGCTTTGTAATCCTAAAAAGAATTATATATTAAGAAGGGAATCCAGCTTAAGACGGCTGGAGCCAGGGGATAATTTAGCGTCCTTTTGGGTTTGAGGTAGCCTGGCTGCCGCTGTTGAGCACCTGGGTGCGGGCGTAGTGGACGCAGGCAATGCAGGCAAAGAGAATGGCGAGACAGAATAAAGGCAGGGTAATGCTATGCAAAAAGGGCAGCTTGCCCAGATTGGCGATCAGGGTCAACAAAACGCTTACATTGAAAAACCCCGCTGCGAATTTTCCCCACCAATCGGAGACCACTACGAGTTTCCGTTTTCCCAGGACCATAAGGCCGCCCAACAACATCGCCAGCTCTTTGATCGCGGCCACAAGGGGGATGAAGAGAGGAAGCCAGCCCGCCCAATAAAAGCAGAACAGGGCGCATAGCAACATGAGCTTGTCCGCCAGGGGGTCCAGGATCTTGCCTAAATTCGTGATCCAGTGAAAATGTCGGGCCAGGTACCCGTCTAAGATATCCGTTAAAAAAGCAGCGCCGTAAACCAAAACAGCGGCCAGATAGTTTTCCTGTTGAAAAAAATAGGCAAATATCCCCACCATGATCAAGCGGATTGCGGAAAGGGTATTGGGTATATGCTTCAACACACGCACCTCCAATCGGCTCCGCAAAAGGTGAAAGCAAACCCAGTGGCAAGGGAATCTTCTTTCATTAAGCCCTTTTTGCGGCGCATATCCTTTCCTATTATAGCTTATTCTCAAATTTCTTTCTACAAAAACTTGGCAGAATCATGTCGGCGGTTGACAGGCTGCTGGCCAGCGTATAAAATGATAAGGCTGATGATATGCCCATCGGGCAAAAACAAAGGAGATCGCAACTGATTATGAACAACCAAAAGACCATTTTGCGCATTTGTGCATTGGCATTGGCGGTGCTGATGCTGGGCGGATGCAGCGCGGTGATTTCCAACCCCGTGGTTGCAAAGGTCGGGGATGTGGAGATTTCCTATTCCCAGTTTGCAAACCTGTTTGATACGTATTCCTCCTACGGCATGGTGGATACCTCTACCGCTGAAAGCCTGGAAGAAGCCCGGGCCATGGTTTTTGACGACCTGGTAGAAGCTTCTTTGCCCTTGGCGGTTGCCCATAGCCAAAATATTACCCTCACTGAGGAAGAAACCGCTGAGGCCATGGAATCCGCCCAGTCCATCCTGGATTCCTACCTGAGCAGCTATATGGACGATAGCATTGCCGATGAAAATGAGCGGGAAGCCGCTGCCATCGAGGCCTTTGATGCAGCATATAAATCCGCAGGCGTTACCTTTGCCCAGGTGAAGGAAGAAACAGAACAGGGTTCCTTGGATCAGGCCCTGGGCAATAAGGTGGTGGAGCAGGAGAAGGCCAAGGTGCCTTCCGTGACCGAGGAAGAGGTTCGGGCCTGGTATGACGAGCAGGTAGAAGCCCAGAAGGAAGAATATGCCGCTGATCCCGTGGCGTATTATACGGATTCCCAGTACTATTCTTACTATGGTGAGGTAGAGCCCTTGGTGGCGCCGGAAGGCCTGTTCTATGTGAAGCATATCCTCATCATGAACGACGAGGCCACCCAGGATGAATCCAGCGAGGATACCCTGTCCGATTCTTCTTCCGCTTCTTTCCGGGATTCCAAAGCCCTGGCGGAGACGGTGCTGGAGAAGGTGCAGGCTGGCGAGGATTTCGATAAGCTGATCGAGGATTATGGCGAGGACCCCGGCATGACCAACGAGCCCAACAAGAGCCTGGGTTATCTGATCGGCGAGGGCTTTGACAGCGTGTATGACAAGGCCTTTTATGACGCTGCCATGGAGCTGAAGGAGGAAGGCGATACCTCCGGCATCGTAGAGGGGAGCAATGGCTACCATATTATCCGCCGGTGCAAGGATGTTTCCACGGAGCCTTTGGCCTTTGAAGAGGTGGAGGAAGAGATCCTCAACTATTTGAACAGCCAGAAGCAGAACGAGGTCTATCAGGAGACCCTGGCGGCTTGGCGGGAAGAGATCCCCGTTACCCTGTATGAAAAACGGGTCAGCTACGTGGGCATCAACTAACAGCAGGGATTTCCAAAGGGGAAGGCAATAGCCTTCCTCTTTTTTACCAATTTGTAAATAATTGGCTAATAATGCCTGCTTAATATATAATTATGATATATTAGAAATGTAACGAGCAGGAGGCAGACACATCATGACAAAACGACTGTATTATCCCCGGGAAGAGCAGGATACCCTTTCCTGCACGGCCCGGGTATTGGAATGCCGAGAGGATCAGGATGGGTATGAGATCTGCTTGGACGCCACGGTGATCTTCCCGGAAGGGGGCGGACAGCTCAGCGACCAGGGGCAGCTATGCCATATAGAAACCGGGGCGGTAATGGCAGAGGTCACCCATGCCCGGGAGGAAGGAGACCTGGTGTTTCATCGGACGGACCGGCCCATTCAGCCGGGAACGCAGGTGCTGGTCAAGGCCCGGGAGGATCTACGCCGGGATCATAGCGCCCAGCACAGCGGGGAACATGTGCTTTCCGGCCTTGCTTATACCCTTTTTGGGGCAAAAAATGTAGGATTTCACATGGCGGCGGATTACGTTACCCTGGATTTGGATATATTCTTGGATGAGGAAAAGCTCCACGCCCTGGAGCTGGCCGCCAATCAGGCAGTACAGCGGAACCTGCCCACCCGGGTCCAAGTGGTGGATGGGGCGGATCTAGCAGGGATGACGTTGCGGAAAAAAGCGGCGGGCTTAACCGGCCCGGTACGCATCGTCTATGTGGCGGGGGTGGATTCCTGCACCTGTTGCGGCACCCATGTGGCATACGCTGGGGAGATCGGCTACATCCACTTGGACAGCGCGGCCAAGTATAAGGGCGGCACCCGGCTGTGGTTCTCTTGCGGGATGCGGGGGGTAGAACGGGCCTGGCAAGAAAAGACGGAGCTGGACAAGCTGGCCCGGCGGTTTTCCACCAAAAGCGAAGACGTGGTGGAGGCGGTGGCGCGCCAGGGGGACGAGTTGTCCAACTGCAAGCGGGAGCTGAAGCAGCGCACCGGCGAATTGCTGACGTACCGGGCAGGGGAGCTGCTGGCCAACGGGGAGGCCCTGGGATGCATCCGGCTGGCGGCGGCCCTGCTGGAAGGGCTGGATATGGGGGAGCTGAAGCTGCTGGCGGAAAAGCTATGCGGGGAAGCGGGCGTGGTGGCCCTGCTGTTCAGCCGGAAGGGAGATACCCTGTATTACCAGCTGGCCCGGAGCGCCGGGGTGGAGGCCAGCATGAAGGAACTGTGTTTGGCGGTCAACGGCCTCGCCGGGGGGCGGGGCGGCGGCAAGCCGGATATGGCCCAGGGCAGCGCGGCCCTGACCAACGCGGTGAAGGGGGAAGACGTGTTGGAGCAGGCTGCGGCGTATTGCCGGCGCTGGCTGGGGGCCTGAAACGAAGCGACATCTTATCTTGGGAGGCGCAACATGAAAAGAACCTTGGGTTTGATCCTTGCGGCAGTTTTGCTGGGCGGCTGCTCCCCGTCGTCCCAGATCGTGGATGTGACGGACGTGCAGTATGAACCGGTGGAGCAGACGCCCCAGGCGGAGGCTCTGCCAACCCCGTCCCCTACGCCTGGGCCTTATGTGACGGGGGATATCTTTGTGGTGGAATGCGAGGATGGGATCAACCTGCGGGAAAGCTCCTCCTCCAAGTCCGATTTGATCGGCACCCTATTGCCTGGAGACCGGGTCAAAGTGCTGGGCTATCAAAGCCAGCGGTTTGCCCGGGTACAGCTGGACAACGGCCAGATCGGGTATGCCATTGCCGGCTATTTAAAGGTGGAGGATTATGCCGCCTTTGGGCTGGAGGTGGTGCAGCCGGTGGAAAAGTATTCCTATGAACAGATGTTGCAGGACCTGGACGCCCTGGCGGCCCAGTACCCGTCCCTGTGCTTTTTGGAGAGCGCCGGCCAAAGCCTGGAGGGCCGGGAATTACAGGTGATCGTCATCGGGGATGTGGAGGCGCCCCACCATGTGTTCGTGCAGGGGTCCATCCATGCCCGGGAGCATATGACGGCGTTGCTATGCACGGCGCTGGCAGAGCGGCTTTTGCAGCAGGGCGGGGAGGCGGAGGTCTGCTTCCATATCCTGCCCATGACCAACCCGGATGGCGTGACCATCCAACAGGGGGAAACCATGCCGGAATCCATCCTGGAAATTTATACCAGCGATGGGGAGAAGGGCTTGAGCGTGGATACGGGCACGGTGTATTTGTCCCAATGGCAGGCCAATGCCAGGGGGGTGGACCTGAACCGGAACTTTGACGCCCTGTGGGAGAATATCGATACCACCCAAGCCCCTTCCTTTATGAACTACCGGGGGGAGGCCCCGGAAAGCGAGCCGGAGACCCAGGCCCTGGTGGCTTATACCGACCGGTATGCCTTTGACGCCACCTTGAGCTATCACGCCACCGGCAGCGCCATCTATTGGGAATTCGGGGAAGACCCGGCTGTAAACGCCGCTTCCATGCACCTGGCGGAGGCCATCAAGGAGGTCAGCGCCTACGAGCCCCTGGGGGATAGCGGGGACAGCTTTGGCGGCTACAAGGACTGGGCCATGCTTCAGCGGAAGATCCCCTCGGTGACCATCGAGGTGGGGACCCGGACGGCGCCCCTGACGGAGGCGGAGTTTTCCAACGTATTCTTCCGGAACCGGGATGTGCTGTCTGCGGTGGCAGAATGGGTGCGGAGCAGGTAAAACAAAAGCTGCTTTTTGAAAAAAGCCTTGACTTTGGGCGGCGGGAGGCATATAATAGCTAAGGCAAAGCAGGAGCTGCCCGCTTCTCACCCGCCGGCATCGGCCAGGCGCGGTTATGGCAAACCAAAGGATTTGGTTATTTTCGCAGGATAGCGGGCTGTTTATGCCCGCTAATTTATTTTTTAATGGAGGTGTCCACCATCGCTAAGGATGAGCTGTTCATCAATGAACAAATCCGCGACAAGGAAGTGCGCCTGATCGACGCGGAGGGCAATCAGCAGGGCGTTGTATCCCTGGATGTGGCCATGCGTATGGCAGATGAAGCGGGCCTGGATCTGGTCAAGATCGCCCCTAACGCCGTACCCCCAGTATGCAAGGTCATGGACTATGGAAAATACAAATTTGAACAGGGGAAACGCGAGAAGGAACAGCGTAAAAACCAAAAGGTGATCGAACTCAAGGAGATTCGCCTAAGCGCCACCATCGATGTTCACGATATGGAGGTCAAGGCCAAAAACGCCATCAAGTTCTTCACCAATGGCGATAAGGTCAAGGTATCCATCCGCTTCCGGGGCCGGCAGGCCAAGCACGGAGACATCGGGCTGGATGTAATGAACACCTTTTACGAAATGGTCAAGGACAATGCTGCGATCGACCGGCCTGCTAAGCAGGAGGGACGCAATATGTTCATGATATTAACACCGAAAAACAATTAACTTTCAACAGGAGGAATACCCCATGCCAAAGATCAAGACCCACCGGGGTGCTGCCAAACGCTTCAGCCTTACCAAGACTGGTAAGATCAAAAGAGGCAAGGCCTATAAGAGCCATATCCTCACCAAGAAAAGCACCAAGCGCCTTCGCGGCCTGCGCCAGACCGGCTATATCGCCGATTGCGAAGCCAAGAAGATCCGCGAGCTGATCCCGTATAAGTAAGGAGGAGAGGAACCATGGCACGTATCAAAAGAGCAGTAAACGCCGCAAAGAAGCGTCGTAAGGTCTTTAAGCTTTCCAAGGGCTACTATGGCGCCAAGAGCAAGCAGTATCGCAGCGCCTCCCAGCAGGTAATGAAGTCCATGGCTTACGCCTATGTGGGCCGTAAGCTGAAGAAGCGGGAATACCGGCAGCTGTGGATCGCCCGTATCAACGCTGGCGCCCGCCTGTGCGGCCTGAGCTATAGCCGTATGATCGACGGCCTGAAGAAGGCTGGCGTAGATGTAAACCGCAAGGTCCTGGCCGACCTGGCTGTAAACGATATGCCCGCGTTTGAGAAGCTGGCGGAGACCGCCAAGGCTGCTTTGGCATAATTTAGATGGAAACAAAACGAGAAAGCAGGCGACCCTGCTTTTTCGTTTATTTATACAAAAAAGGCAGGGCCTGTTGGGGCCCTTGCCGGCGGCAGGGAAGGAGCGGGAATGGACATGCGCATCGACAGCACCCGGAACGAAAAGGTAAAGCGGGCCAGGAGCCTCGCAAACCGGAAGGGACGGGCGGAACAGGGCCTGCATTTTATCGAAGGGGAGAAGCTGGTGCGGGAGGCCATCGTGTCCGGCGCCACCTTTCAGGACGCCTTCATTGAGGAGGGCCATGAGCTCATGGCTGCGGTGCTTTCCGGCAGCGGCGCTATGGTGTATACGGTGAGCCGCAGCGTCATGGAAAGCCTAACCCTGACGGAAACCCCCCAGTGGGTGTGCGCCACGGTCCAAACCCCGGCTACCCCCATTCCGGCCTACTATCCCGCCGGCATGATCGTTGCCCTGGACCGGGTACAGGACCCGGGGAACCTGGGTACCATCCTGCGTACGGCGGACGCTATGGGGGCGGCGGGGCTGCTGCTGGGGGCCGGGTGCGCGGACCCCTACGCCCCCAAGCCCCTAAGGGCGGCCATGGGCAGCATCTACCATTTGCCCGTATGGCAGGGAGAATTGGAGGGGGAGATCCCCCGTCTGGTACAGCAGGGGTTTACCTGCATCTGCGGCCATTTGAAGGGCGGGGATACCCTGCCCAAGGTGGGGGAGCGGTGCGTGTTGGTGATCGGCAACGAGGGGAGCGGCGTCAGCGACCCTGTGGCCGCCCAATGCCACAAATACCGGCTGCCCATGTACGGCTTCGCGGAAAGCCTGAACGCTTCCGTGGCGGCGGGCATCCTGATCTACGAGCTGGCCAAGCAGATGCATCAGGGCTGATGCGTTATAAAAACAACGCGACGGCGCAATAGACCAAAGCCAATGCCATCAAAAGGTTGACCGCCTTGGTATGCCGGTTATAAAAACCGCAGAGCAAGGCCCCGAAGGAGGCCCACAGGGTGCAGCTGATCACGCCCCCGATGGGAATGATTATGGCTTTGGCGGCGATGGCCGGCAGGGTGTGAAAATGGGGCAGGATATAGACGGACATGCTGGTCAAGGCAAAGAGCAGCATTTTGGGGTTGAGGAACTGTATCAGCGCCCCGCCCCAAAAGCTGATGGGCTGGGCAGGCCCTTCCTGTTGCCCCACGCTGCCGCTGCGGTAGATCTTGTAGGCCAGGAACAGCATATAGGCGGCGCCCACCACCTGCATAAAAGGCTTGACCCAGGGCAGATACTGGAATAAAAAGGCGCTGAAACAGCCGGCCAGGGCCATGATCAACGACTGGCAGCAGAACAGGCCGCAAAGGAAGGGGACGGTGCCCTTCAGGCCAAAGCGGATGCCGTTGCTCATGGCGGTGACGGTATTGGGGCCGGGGGTCAGGTCCACCACGGCCACATAGGAGAGGAATTGGGACATGCTGAACATGGCTACATCCCCTTTGGCCGGATGCCCAGCTGCCGTAAGGCAAGATAGAGCTTGGGCACCGGCAGGCCGATCACGGTGAAATAGCACCCATTGATCCGCTCCACCAATATGGCCGCCAGGCCCTGGACCCCATAGGCCCCCGCCTTGTCCATGGGCTCGCCGCTGCGGATATAGGCCCAGATCTCCTCGTCCTCCAAGGATCGGAAGGTGACCTGGGTGGTATCGTGCAGGATCTGGCGGCTGCCGGGGGCAAGGACGGCCAGGCCCGTATACACCGTATGGGTGCGGCCGCTCAGGGACCGCAGGATCCGATAGGCGTCCCCTTCATCCCGGGGCTTGCCGATGATCTCTCCATCCAGCCATACGATGGTGTCCGCCCCCACCACGCAGGCCTCTGGATGGCTGGCAAAAACCGCTTCCGCCTTGCGCAGGGCCAGGGCTTCCACATAGGAGCCAGGGTCGGTGAGGGGGATGTTCTCATCGGCGGGGCTGACCAGGGCCGTAAAGGACAGGCCGATCAATTCAAACAGCTCCCGCCGCCGGGGAGATTGGGAAGCAAGGATGAGTTCCATGATACAGATACCTCGTATACTTGTAGATTGCGGGTGCCCCCCGCTTTTCTGTTATTAGGAAGCCGTGGGCATGATACATGGCTTTGGAATAGGAAAAAAGGGACCCGGGCAGCGTCCAAGGCGATTTATCCCGGCCCCAGGGTGATAGGGTAGAACGGAGCGGGCCGTGGCAGCCTTGTCCAATATGGATCTTTGGGGCGGGAAAGTCAAAGGAAAAGCCGCCGGCGGGTAGCCTGGGGTATGGTTTCTTATGGCGCCGCCGGCAATGGGGCGGCGCCGTAAGAAACCCAACGCAAGGGCAACGCCATGCGGTTTGGGAAGGCGGCGTATTCCACGGGCCCCAAAGCAAGGGTATGACGCGGTTCTTGCCAAAATAAGGAAGGCTTTCCCGGAAAATCAAGGGATTCTTTAGTATAGCATATTTTTGCGGGTATAACCACCGCCAGGTTGGACATACTTCCCAATGATAGACAACTTTGGGGAGGTATACCATATATGTTTTCCAATCGATTGATGGGAACGCTGGGGGGCGGCATCGCGGTGGACCTGGGGACGGTGAATACCCTGGTAGCTATCCGCGGGCAGGGGATCGTGTTGCGGGAGCCCACGGTGGTGACCGTCCGCGCCGGCAATAAACAGGAGGTCCTTTCCGTGGGCCAGGAGGCGATCCAACTGCTAGGCCGGACCCCGGGGAGCGTGAACGTATGTTATCCCATGCGGGAAGGGGTCATTTGCGACGGCCCCTTGTGCGAAGCCATGCTCAAACACTACATCCGCCGGGCCTGGGGCCGGAAGATCGGGCCCTTGGGGGTGCGGCTGATGCTTTGCCTGCCCCTTTGCATCACGGATATCGAGCGGCGGGCTATGGTAGACGCGGCAAAAGCAGCGGGCGCCCGGGAAGTGCTGCTGATGGAGGAGCCGGTGGCGGCCGCCTTGGGGGCCGGGGTCTCCCCCATGGACCCTATGGGGAACATGGTGGTGGACATTGGCGGCGGTACCACGGATGCGGCGGTGTTGGCCCTGGGCGGCATCGCGGCACACCGGAGCATCCGGGTGGGAGGGACCCACATTGACGAGGCCATCGTGGCATATATCCGGGAGGAATATGAATTGACCATCGGCGGCCGCACGGCGGAACAGCTGAAGCTGGCCTTGGGCAGGGCCCAGGTAGGGGGCATCGAGCACTGCGAGGTGCGGGGCCGGAACCTGAAAACCGGCTTGCCGGCCTCTGTGGTGGTAGGCCAGCGGGAAATCGGCCATGCCATTGTAGAGCCGCTGCGCAAGATCGCCCAGGCGGTACGGGAGACCCTTTCCGAGACCCCACCGGAATTGGCAGGGGATATTTTGGAACGGGGGCTGATCCTCACTGGCGGGGGCGCCCTGCTTTCCGGCATGGGGGCCATGTTGTCCCGGGACACCGGCTTGCCGGTGCGGGTGGCGGAGGACCCCTTGGACTGCGTGGTGCTAGGCGCCCTAAAAGGGCTGGATCTGCGGGATGACGTACCCGAAGGATTGTATTCCGATATGACCATGGAAGCATGAGAAAAAACGCATATCCTTAAACAATATGTGACTTATGGCCATGCGGCCTTGCGCTGCATGGCCATAAACCGTATAATAAATTAAAGTAAGGGGGGCCGGCTCTTGGGACGGACAAGTTGCTGAGAGTTGTTTTCGCTCCTTTTATTCTGGAATGGGACGGGAGACAGAATGCGCGATCTGTTTAAAAACAAGCTTTTTATATTCCTGGTGATCGCCTTGGTGATCCTGGGCGGCCTTGCCGCCTTTACAGCTGGGAACCGGGCAGCGGTCACCTGGGTGGAGGATGCGATCAATACAGTGGCCCAGCCTATCCAGCGGTTTTCTGTGCGGGCATCCAACAGCATTATCGATTTTTTTGAGCGGGTGTTTAAGACTTCCGATGCAGACCGGGAAAACGAGCAGCTGAAGGTGCGCATCGCCCAATATGAAATCATGGAAAACGAGCTGAACAACCTGCGCCAGGAGAACCAGCGGCTAAAAGAACTATTGGATTACGCGGATACGGTGGAGGAATATGAGCGGGTCACCGCCCCGGTGATCGGCCGGAGCCAGGGGATCTGGTTCAATCAATTTACCGTGGGCGCCGGCCGCAACCAGGGGGTGGAGGAGGATATGGCCGTGATCAACGGCGCGGGCTTGGTGGGCCGGGTGACCAGCGTAAGCGCCAACACCTGCAAGGTGACCGCCATTATCGACTCCACGTCGGACGTGAGCGTGATCGTGGAACGAACCCGGGATTACGGCTTTGTTCGGGGCCTGCTGGAAGCAGGCGGCGGCGACGACACCATGGAACTGTATTTCCTGCCCATGGGGAACGACTTGGTCCCCGGGGATGTATTGGTGACCAGCGGCGCAGACGGGGTATTTCCCCGGGGCCTTTCCGTGGGCTCTGTGCTGGAGGTGTCCAGGTCCAGCGAGGATGCGGAGGACCGGGACGCTTTGGTAAGCCCCACGGTGGACTTCCTGCGCCTGGAAGAAGTGGTGATTTTGACCCACGGGCCGGAAGAGGAAGAGGAGGAGGCAGAGTAGGTTGTATCGGATTTCGGTGGCGGCTTCCCTGCTGGTAGCCCTGTATTTGGATAGCTTCTTATTCGCCCGGTTCCATCTCTTCGGGATCCGGCCGGATTGCCTTTTAGCATTGCTGGTGTCCCTGGGGGTGCTGCTGGGGCAAAGCGACGGCCTGATCCTGGGCCTGGTAGCCGGCCTGCTTAGCGACGTGCTCTTCGGCCGGGCCGTCGGCCTGGGGGCCGTGGCCTATATGCTGGCCGGGGTGGCAGGCGGGTTTTTTTATAAAAAGTTCTATGCGGACAATATCGTGATCCCTGCCGCTACCGCTGCTGTTTGCGCATTTGGAAAGGAGCATTTAATGGCCGTATCGGTACGGCTCTTAGGAGGGACGTTTAGCTATTTTGAAATGTTTTTTACCTATATCTTACCCTGCACGCTGGCTACGGGCCTGTTTTGTGCATTGACCCATCTGCTGATGAAGCCTACCTTGCAGCGGCAGATCCGTAAACATTATGAACGCCATGCAGGAGGAGGGATCCGATGAAATATGGTTCCAGAAGCCGGTACGTTATTTTAGGCGTCGTATTGCTCCTGCTGATGGCCGCCCTGATCTATCAGCTGAGCAACGTGACCCTGGCCGCCGGCGCGGAATATGCGGAGCAAGCCGCCATTAAAGCCACCTCCACCATTGATGTGGAAGGGACCCGGGGCCGTATCCTGGACCGGAACGGCGTGGTGCTGGCCTATAGCAAGGATAGCTACAACGTGGAGTTCCTGCGGGATGGGGATAACCGGACGGATTATGACAGCGCCATCTATACGGAAGCCTTGATGAAGGCCATTGAGATCATCGAGGCGGGAGGCGGTACCACCATCGACACCTCCTATATCCGCCAGGACCCGGATACCGGGGAATTGTACTATGAATGGGGGGTAAGCAGCAAGGCCAATCAGGTGGCGCGCTATAAGAATTTCTGCGAGGCCATGGGCTTTACCATCGAGTACGATGAGAACATCAAGGATAAGGCTTTGTGGGATACCTCCCAGTGGCCCACCGCCGAGGAAAGCTACAACAAGCTCCGGGCCCTGTGGTTCATCCCGGAGGAGCTTACCTTTGCGGAGGCCAACAAGATCATCTCCATCCGCCAGGAAGTGAACCTGAACAATTACCGGGCCTATGAGCCCATTACCATCGCTTACGACGTAAGCATGGACGTGGTGGCCCAGATCAAGCTGCGGGCGGACGAGCTGCCCGGCTTGCAGGTATCCCAGTCCACCACCCGGATCTATCCCCGGGGTACCACAGCGGCCCATATTCTAGGCTATCTGGGGAAGCCTTCCCGGGAGCAACTGAAGACCTTGAAAGACCTGGGATACGCAGCCGATGATTATATCGGCGTGTCCGGGGTGGAAAGCACCATGGAAAGCTACCTGACCGCCTCTACCAGCGAGCGCAAGGGCAGCAAAACCGTGGAGATCAATAAGAACCTGAGCACTGTGCGGGAGCTGGATTATGAAAGCCCCTCCGACGGGGACGATGTGATGCTCACCATCGACGTAAACCTGCAGACGGCGGTGGAACAGGCGCTGGCGGAGCTGGTGGAGGAGATCGCCGCCAGCGAGGAAGAGCGGCTTCAGCCCGGCACAGAAATCTATGAGGACTATGCCAAACTGGCGCCGGATAACGATGTCTCCAAGATCAATACCGCCAAAACCGGCGCGGCGGTGGTGATGGATGTGGAGACCGGGGACGTGTTGGCCATGGCCAGCTACCCTACCTTTGACCCCAATTGGTTCACCGGCGGCCTCTCCACCGAGCAGTCCAAAGCCCTCTTTGGGGACGACGAGGACCCGGAAAATGAGGCGGGCATCACCACCCCCACCCTGAATAAGGCCGTTTCTACCCGCCTAGCGCCGGGTAGTATCTTCAAGATGGTCACAGGCATCGCAGGGGTGGCGGAAGGCGTATTGGATATGAACGAGCAGATCAGCTGCGAATACGAATACGTCATCGTCAACGAGGACGGCACCCGCATCGAGCAGAACGCCCCCCGGTGCCATGTGGATAATTTGTCCCAGGCCCATTCCAAGCATGCAAATCAGACCCTGGTGGACGCCATTCGAAATTCCTGCAACTATTACTTCTGCGAGGTGGCGTACCGGCTGGGTATCGAGCGGCTTTACGATTGGGCGGAGGCCTTCGGCCTCACCTCTCCCACCAATATCGAGCTTACCGGCGAGGCTACAGGCATCGTAGGCAAGCAGGACGTATTGTTTGACAATACGCTGATGAACGAAGAAAACCTGGTGGAGGTCTATGGGCAAAAGACCAGCCTGCCCGGCCTGATCTACCGGAAGCTAAAGGAAAAGCTGACGGAGTTTGTGGAGCTACGGCACATGGAGGTGGAGGATGAAGCCATCGACCGGTGCGCCCGGCGGCTGATGGAGCTGCAGGACGGTAGCGTGGAAGGCAAGGGCGACCAGATCCGCCAGATCATCAGCGACGAGATCGGCATCCCGGTGGGCATTACCATCGAGCGGCAGGATTGGACCAACGCCATTTCCTCCCTGCTCACGGAGCTGCAATGGAAGGCCACCCAGACCATCCGTACCGGGTTTGGCCAAGGCGTGACCCTGGTGACCCCCATTGCGGTGGCCCGGTACGCCAGCGCCATCGCCAACAAAGGGACGGTGTATGACGCTCACATCGTGGACCGTATTTTGGATAGCGAAGGCAACCTGATCGAGGAGATCGAGCCCACGGTATTTAACCAGATCGACTTGCCGGATGCGGTGTGGGACGTGGTCTATGAAGGCATGAAAGGCGTGGTGTCCCCGGAGGACGGCGGCACGGCGGCCAATTACTTCTCCACCTCCTTCCGGGAAAAATATTTGAGCGATACCTCGGAAAAGCGCGTGGCAGGTAAGACAGGTACCGCCCAGATCACCACCGTGAACCAGATCGATATTGAAAATACCTCCTGGTTCGTGGCATTCGGCCCCATCGACGATCCGGAGATCGTGGTGGTGGTGTGCGTGCCCTACGGCCGGTCCGGCTCCTCCAGCGCGCCGGCGGTGGAGGATATCTTTAGCTACTATTTCGGCCGGCAGGAATCCGCCACCCCGGAAAACCTGGCGGAAATAAACGCGATCGTACCATAAGAAATACGGTTCATTCGGCATGGGAATCCGTCATTCCCATGCCATCTTTTATTCACTGCAATTGCCCTTTCCTTAGGGGGAGGAATGGAGTATAATAAGAAAATGCAGATCAGGCCGTCCTTGCTTTAGCCTGGAAATGGATGGCGTTGGACGAGCTCCTGACATGCACCATTCGATTGGTATAGGAGGTATTTATGGTCAATCCCGATCGGGTAGCGTTTACCATTTTTGGCAAGGATATATATTGGTATGGCGTGCTGATGGCCATTGGTATTTTAATTGCCATTTGGCTTGGCACCAAGGAGGAACGGCGCAAGAACCTTCCCAAGGATACCATCCTGGATTGCTGCCTGTATATGATCCCCCTGGGCGTGGTTTGCGCCCGGCTCTATTATGTGATCTTTGAGTGGAAGTACTATAGCCAGCATCTGATCGAGGTGTTCTATGTCTGGGAAGGCGGCCTGGCCTTTTACGGCGCCCTCCTCGGCGGCTTATTGGGCCTTTGGCTGGCCAGCCGGCATAAGAAATTGCGGCTGCTCAAGCTCATGGATTGCATCGCGCCAGGGGTGGTGCTGGCCCAAGCCATAGGCCGCTGGGGGAACTTCTTCAACCAGGAAGCCTTTGGCCTGCCGGTGAACAACGGGGCCTTGTATTGGTTCCCCCTGTGCGTACGCATCGACGGGGTGCACTATTTCAACGGGGAGCTCTGCTCCAATCCCTATCACCTGGCCACGTTCTTCTATGAATCCGCTTGGTGCTTCTTGGTGTTCCTGTTCCTGTGGAGCTACCGGAAAAAATTTAAGCATGATGGGGATGCGTTCTTTACCTATGCCTTCCTCTATGGCTTTGAGCGGATGTTTGTGGAGGGCCTGCGGGGAGATAGCTTGTACCTGATCCAGCCGGGCGAGCTGTTTGCCCAGGGGATCCGGGTGAGCCAGCTTGGGTCCTTTGTCGCGGTGGTCATTATCGGCATCTTTTTCCTGGTGCGCCGGGCAAAGGAGAAAAAGCTGGGCCGCCTGATCTGGCCTGCGCCGGAGGTGGCGGAAGCCCCGGCGGAAGCGGCGGAACAGCCGGAACCGGAACAAGGGGAAGGGGAAGTTATGGTAGAGCAGGTGGAAGCGGTGTTCTTTACCCAGGAAGCCGCCCCGGACGCAGAGAAGCCGAAGGAAGCCGCGCCCCAGCCAACGGAGGAGGCCCAAGCGCGTCCTGACGGGACCGACGAAGGGGAAGCCCCGCAAGAAGAGCAGAAGGAAAAGGAATAATACGGAACAACTGCACCGGTATCGTGCAGCGGAGGGAAGATATGCGTAACCTTACCATGATGACGGACTTGTATCAGCTGACCATGATGTACGGCTATTACAAGCATGGCATGAGCCAAAATGAAGCGGTATTCGATCTGTTCTTTCGGACGACCCGCCCCCATAGCGAATATAGCGTGATGGCAGGGACCCAGTCTGTGATCGAATACATCAACGACCTGCATTTTTCCCAGGAGGATATCGCATATCTGCGCTCCCTGGCCCTGTTTGACGAGGATTTCCTACACATGTTGGAGGAGCTGCGCTTTACCGGGGAGATCTACGGCATGGAGGAAGGGACCCTGGTATTCCCTTATGAGCCCTTGCTGCGGGTACGGGCGCCCATTATGGAGGCCCAACTGGTGGAAACGGCGTTGCTTACCCTGGTGAACCACCAGACCCTTATCGCCACCAAGGCCAGCCGGGTGGTTCACGCGGCCCAGGGGGATGCGGTGCTGGAGTTTGGCCTGCGTCGTGCCCAGGGCCCGGACGCGGGCATTTATGGCGCCCGGGCGGCAGTGGTAGGCGGCTGCGATTCCACCTCCAACGTGTTGGCAGGCCAGTGGTTTGGGCTGGGGGTCAAGGGGACCCACGCCCATAGCTGGGTGATGAGTTTCCCGGATGAAATATCCGCTTTCCGGGCGTATGCGGATATATTCCCCACCTCCTGCATGTTGCTGGTGGATACCTACGATACCCTGAGAAGCGGCGTGCCCAATGCGATCAAGGTGTTTGATGAACTGCGGGCAAAGGGTTATGAGCCGGTGGGCATTCGGTTGGATAGCGGCGATTTGGCTTATCTATCCAAAAAAGCCCGGATCATGATGGATGAAGCCGGATATCCCAATGCCAAGATATTCGCCAGCAGCGACCTGGACGAATATGTGATCCGGGATCTGAAGACCCAAGGGGCCAAGATCGACGTTTGGGGCGTGGGTACCCGGCTGATCACCAGCGCGGACTGGCCGGCCTTGGGCGGCGTATATAAGCTGGCAGCTGAGGTGGTGGATGGGACGGTCATCCCCAAGATCAAGCTGAGCGAAAACGTAGCCAAGCTGACCAACCCCGGCTATAAAAAGGTGGTGCGCTTCTATTCCAATGCCACCGGTAAGGCCATGGCGGACCTGATCATGCTGGACGAGGAAACGGTGGATGTAAGCAAGCCCTTGCGCATTTACCATCCGGAGCAGCCCTACAAAACCACCGTATTGCAGGATTTCCATACCCGGGAGCTGTTGGTGCCCCTGTTCGTCAACGGGAAACAGGTATATCAATCCCCGGATGTGCATGCCCTGCGGGACTACAATGCCCGGGAGATGGATTCCTTCTGGGAGGAGTATAAGCGGGTGTTGAATCCCCAGGCCTACAAGGTGGATATTTCGGACAAGCTGTATGATCTCAAACAGCGCCTCATTCGGGAAAATGCGAAACGAGACGTTTATGCGTAAACATATTTGCAGGGCGCTCCTGCTTGCGGGACTATGTTTGGTTTTTAGCGGATGCGTGGTGCATACCGGCGCGCAATTGCAGCCGGATGTAACCCTGCCGCCGGCGGCAACCCCGACTCCGGCCGTTACGCCCACCCCCAGCCCCACCCCAGCCGTGGAAGCCATGGCCAGCGCTGCGCCGATCCCTGGCGTGGATACCCGCTACGACGCCTTGGGCGCCTATGTTTCCGACGCCGCCCATTTCCAGCAGTACCTCTCCTTCAATATGGTACAGGTATATGAGCAGGAGGAGGATACCTTCCTGGACGCCATTGCGGTAAACGATTATCCTTCCACCCTGGTATGCGCCATGGACGTGGTGTTTTACGATGGGGAGGGGACGGAGGTGAACCGGGCCCGGATCCAGACCCAGGACGGCCAATACGTACTTCGGCTTCAGCCGGGGGAAACGGTGCTCTATGCCCAGATCAATACGGATATTACCCTGACCGACATGGAGTTTGCCCTGGAATTTAACGACACCCTGGGGGTTTTACCCGCGTCCTAAGCGGGATGCAAGGACCGATCGCATAAAAACGGCCTCCTGCCCGGTATACTTGCCCGGGGAGGAGGCCGTTTTGTATTCGCAGAAAAGCGCCTATTTATTTTTGGGATACGCCTCAAGATAGCAGATGACCAATCCTCCGCACATCACAGCCATTGCCAAGATAAAGGGAAACAACATACCGGTCCCAAGGAAGCTACCCCAAAGCCCGTCGATCCCATTATAATCCCAAGGATGGATCGCGGCTTGAATAAAACAAAATAAGGAAAAGGCCATTCCAACCAGGGTGAGCAGCAGGCCAAAAATCATTTTTTTCGTCATCCATGCAGATCCTCCAGTAATATTTGCCGTAGCCAAGCAAGAGTATAGCACAGGATCGGGAAGGAAGCAACCAACCGGGGTACAGCAGGACGCAAAAGCCGCTGTTGCGACTGAAATGTAAAAGAAAAGGGCGGCATAGCCGCCCCCTATGGCAAGGTGATTTCCACAAGATACCCTCCACAGCATTCCCCTCTATGCGGTAAGGGCGAACACCATTTTTTCATAGGAATGGGTCATGGCGAGCTGGGCGTATTTTAGGGCGGCGGCAAATTCCGTATGGGAGGAAGCGCCGCTTTGCACCAATGGGGATAGGACAGCTGTAAATTCCCCTTTGCAGGCCAATAGGCTGGCAATGGCTGGAGCGCTGTCCCCATAGGCGGCAAGAGCGGCCATTTGCTGCTCCAGATCCTGCTGGATCTGCTGAACGGCGGCCTGCCCATCGGACACGTTTTGCCCGTCCCTGTCAAAGGCGATGGCCGCCTGGGTCATGGCCTCTTGGGCTTGGTATAGGGCGGAAAAGCCCGATTCCACCTGGGCAAGCTGGCCTTCCTCCGCGCTGACCCGGAAGGTGGCGCCTGGCGCCTCGATGGCATAGACGGTGCAATCCATGCCTTCGCTTACCAACCGGTCCTTTACTTCTTTTGCTTCGGATTCCAGGGCATACCCCGCCGCCAATACGCGGTAGCGGTCTCCATCTTGCAGCACATAGCCCCCCGCCCCTTGGCTTTTTAGGGTATCGCTTTGTTTTTGGGCGTTCTCCGCAGAGGAAAAAACCCCCATTTGCAACGTATAGCAGGTCAGAGCCGGTAGGGCAATATCTTCGCTGCGGGAGGAGGGGGCTGTACTAAGGCTTACTTGTTGCACATCTTCCGTTTCCGGGGCAGTTAAATCCTCCTGTTCCCGGCCCAAGGAGGCTAGCGCCTCAAAGGCTGGGGCCATTACCTTTTCCGCAAGCCACGTGCCTGCCGCGCTGGCGGATACCAAATATACAATGCCAGCCAGCATCAGCATGGCCATTACAGCCTTGCCCGCCCCGCTGCTGCCTGGTTGGCTGGAGCGGCGGGCCGGCCTGCGCCGTCTGCGCCGTGAAAATTCCATCCTCGTGTCCCCGCTTCCTATATATGGTTTCTTGCTCTATGGATATTCCCCATTTCACCGAAACAGAACGCGGGATGGACAAATTGAAGAGAAAATATATTTGACAAAAAGTCGTATATATTTGACTTTTTGCAGCCGGTATGCTAGCCTATAACCAGGAGGAAATTCAATGGGACGAAATTTGAAGCTCAAGGCGGCCCGGGCCGCGCGGGATATGACCCAAAAGGACCTGGCAGAGGCAATAGGCATATCCAGGCAGACGATAAACGCCATCGAGCAAGGGGAATATAACCCCAGCATCAAGCTATGCCGGGCCATTTGCCGGGCATTGGGCAAGACGCTGGACGAACTTTTTTGGGAGGATTAGCCGGATGAAATACGATGAATATCAGTTGTTTACCCGGTACCGGTTGGGGTATCATACCATGTTTTTGACGGAGATCCTTATTGTCGTCAACATCCTCCTATGTATGCGTCGGCCCTGGGCCTCCACCATGGTGCAGATGACGGCCCTGCTCGTTTTGCCCAGCCTGTATTTTATCACGGGGGCGGTATTTCGCAACGCCTATCTGGAGATCGGCGCTAGACACTGGGTGCATGGGTTGTGCAGCATGGGCATTGGTTTGTTGGGGATCCTTGTATTTACCGTAAGCGATCCGGTGCTATTGCAGGACGGCATGGTGACAGACGACGTGATACAGCTGGCTGTGGGGATATGCTGGCTCTACCTGGGGGCGATCCTCCTTATCAAAGCGTATCTGAACTTCCGCAGGGAAAAGGAGGAGGGGCAGGCGTAAGGCCCGGGCCGCGGGGGGGCGGCGGGCGCGGGGACCGCGCTTTGCCG
>ERZ779894.297-NODE-297-length-58298-cov-19.178579_pt1 | contig 58298 bp, 36 predicted proteins | sample MGYA00511587_ERZ779894 | MGnify/ENA primary metagenome ERZ779894 (study PRJEB29588, sample SAMEA2160490) | human gut metagenome | biome: human gut; feature: human-associated habitat; material: faeces | place: Denmark | collected 2008/2010 ... | reverse complement strand
GGGAGTCCAGAGGGTCGAAGACCCTTTGGCGGAGTCCAGAGGCAGCGCCTCTGGTCACCCCTGCACTCGGAATACGTCGATGACGTCCGTTTTCCGCTGAAGCAGCTTCACCAGCTTGTCCATCTGCTCGCGGGATTTCACTTCGAGGACGAAGCGGAAGGTCGCGATGCGGTTCTTTTCGTCCAGCTCGGTGTTGACCGTCTTAATCGGCACATTCGCGTCGCCGATGATGGTCGCCAGTTCAATCAGCAGGTTCGTGTGGTCGTAAGCGACAATCTTGATGGACACGCAGAAGCCCGTGCCCGTGTCGCCGTCTGCCCACGCCACCTGCACCCGGCGTTCCGCTTCGCCGCGCAGGACGTTCACGCAGTCCGCCTTGTGAATCGTCACGCCGCGCCCGCGGGTGATGAAGCCCACAATGTCGTCCCCCGGCACAGGCGAACAGCACTTGCCGAAGCGCACGGGGATGTCCATATCCTCGTTTCCGGGCAGGATAATGCCGTGGTTCGCCTTGCCGGAGGCCTTGCGCTGCGGCTGATTTTCTTCTGTCAGCGCAAGCAGTTCTTCCGCCTTCGGGGCAGCCTGCGCCGTCTGCGTCCGCTGCTCATCCACCAGGCGCGACACAACGTACACAGATGCCATGCCGCCATAGCCGACCGCGCTGTAAATGTCGTTCAGCGCCGTAAAACCATACTTTTTGAGAATCGAATCATAATATTCTGGCTTAATCACATCCGGCGGATTCAGCCCGCGGCGGCGGCATTCGCGTTCCACCATTGCGCGGCCCGTCTCAATGTTTTCCTCGCGGTACTCCTTTTTCAGGAACGCGCGAATTTTCGCCTGCGCCTGCGGGGTTTTGCAGATGCGCACCCAGTCCGCGCTCGGGCCTTTCGACGATGCGCTGGTGATGATTTCCACGCGGTCGCCCGTTTCCAGCGGCGTGTCCAAAGGCATGATGCGCCCATTGATTTTGCTGCCGACGCACTTATTGCCCACGGCGGAATGAATGCGGTAGGCGAAATCCAGCGGCGTCGCGCCCTTGGGCATACTGATGACGTCGCCCTTGGGGGTGAAGAGGAACACTTCCTCGGAGAAGAGGTCGGTTTTCAGGGTATCCAGGAATTCGCGGGAGTCGCGCGTGTCGCTCTGCCAGTCCAGAATCTGCCGCACCCAGTAGAGCTTGGAATCCAAGTCGTTCGCCGCGCCGCCGCCCTCTTTGTAGCGCCAGTGCGCCGCAATGCCATATTCCGCGATACGGTGCATCTCCCAGGTACGAATCTGCACCTCGAACGGGAACGGCATCTTGCGCCCGCCGACGACCGTTGTGTGCAGGGACTGATACATGTTCGCCTTCGGGACGGAAATGTAGTCCTTGAAGCGCCCCGGCATCTGGTTCCATAGCGTGTGGACAATGCCCAGCACGGCATAGCAGTCCGGCACGGAGTCCACCAGCACGCGAATGGCAATCAGGTCATAAATCTGGTCGAAGGGCTTGTTTTGCAGCACCATTTTGCGGTAGATGCTGTAAAAGTGCTTCGGGCGGCCGTCAATCGTGTGGTGGATATGCTGTTCATCCAGCTTGGCGGACAACTCGTCGATGACCATGCGGATATTTTCTTCCCGCTCCGAGCGCTTCTGCCCGACCTTCTGCACCAGATTCTCGTACCCAACCGGGTCGATGTAGCGCAGGGACAAATCCTCCAGTTCCTGCTTGATGGCGTACACGCCCAGCCGGTGCGCAATCGGCGCATAGATGTCCAGCGTCTCGCGCGCAATCGCCACGCGCCGCTCTTCCTTCTGGAATTTCAGCGTCCGCATGTTGTGCAGACGGTCAGCCAGCTTAATCAGCACGACGCGGATGTCCTTGCCCATCGCCAGAATCATCTTGCGCAGCGATTCCGCCTGTGCTTCTTCCTTGTCGGCGAAATCGAGTTTATTCAGCTTCGTCACGCCATCCACCAGCATGGCGACTTCCTCGCCGAATTCCTGCCGAATGGTGTCCAGCGTGATGCCCTCGCAGTCCTCCACCGTGTCGTGCAGAAGCCCGGCGGCAATCGTCGGCGGGTCAAGGGACAATTCCACCAGAATGCTGGCGACGAAGCACGGATGGGTGAAATACGGCTCCCCGCTTTTGCGGTACTGATTCTTGTGCGCCTCCTGTGCGAATAAATAGGCTTTTTCTACCAGTTTGTACCCGTCGCCGGGATAATACTTTTGCACGCGCGCCAGCATCTGGCTCAGCGGCATGGCCTCATAAACGGTATAAGTCATATTTCATCCTCCTCCCCGAAAAAATGTCGTTCGGGTTACATCTGCGTTTCCGCAGCATAATGGGTTATCAAGTATTTCCGCAGCGGGCTGTCCGTCAGCGCAACCTTGTGCATCGGCAGCAGCGTCAGCTGATACGGGTCGAGCTTGAAGGAAACCAGCGCCACCTGCCCAAAGACGGTCAGTCCGGTCAGCACCTGCTCTTCCGTCATGCCGCAGTCCTGCGCCAAGGCGGATGCCGCCATCGTGCCGCCGCGCAGCAGCCGCCGATACAGCCCGCGCAGGGTATCCTCGGAGACGGTCATCGCCGACAATTGCATCCGCAGGTCATCCGGCGCGTCCGACAAGCACCACAGGCGCGCGTTCGGGCATTTCTGCCGGATAAGGTCCTTAAGCCCCGGCAGCGTTTCGCCGTCCAGCAGCACCACATCGCGCCAGTCATCCCGCAGCTTTTCCACATCCGGCGCGAACAGCACGGTGTTGAACGCGCGCGCGTCCCGCACCTGCCCCACATCCGTGTCGGCTTCGCCTCCGCTGAGGACGTCCTTCGCCCACGCGCTTTGATGGGCAATCATCAGCACGCCGCGTCCGAACCGCAGTTTCTCGCGCAGCTGATTCGTCCGCAGGGGCAGGATTTTCGCCTGCGCATCGCCTGATGATAAAGTGTTGTAATTCGACGCGAGGGCTGTCAATTCCTGCAAGAGCGCAGAGAAAATCATTTTCTCGTCCGGCCAGAGCAAACTGCCGCCCGTCTGCTTCATCGCGGCGACATTCAGCTGCACCGTCCGCTGTCCGCGGAATTCGTTCACTTCCGGCGAAAACAGCACGTCCACGCGCTCATAGCCGCGGTCTGCCAAATCCCCCTGCTGGAAGCCGATGCCGCCGCGCACGTTCGCGCCGTCGAGCAGCGTCAGCTTCAAGTGCGCCCCGCCCACGCCGACGCGCCGCGCCTCCTGCACATGCAGTCCGCGCGCCATCAGTACCGGGTTCGGGTTGCCGTAGCCAGTCGGCTGAAGCTGATTCAATTCGTCGATGAGCGCCATGTTCACCGCTTCCAGCGGCACTTCGAGTTCGTACTCCTTCTGCGGGATGTAGCACGTCAAGTCGCAGTTGTCGCCCTGCGGGATGACGCGGTTGAGCAGCCGCCGCAATTCCGGCACAAGCTCCGCGCGGATGGTCAGCCCCGCCGCCTGCGAATGTCCGCCGAAGCGCTCGAACAGCTGCCCGTGCCCTTCCGCCTGATACAGCGCCTTGCACGCCGTCAGCATCTGATGAATATCCACGCCGGGAATCGACCGGCACGAGCCGACGGCAAGGTCGCCGTGCTGACTTAACACAATCGTCGGGAAATGGTACTTTTCGCAGATGCGCCCTGCCGCAAGCCCAATCACGCCGTTGTTCCACTCCTGACCAAGGATGACAATCGCGAAATCCGTGCGGAAATTCACCTGCGCCGGAATCGCGGAAATCGCCTGTTCGACAATCTGCTTTTCCATCGCCTGACGCTCCTGATTCAGGCCGTTCAAGTGGGTGGCAATGGCAGTCGCTTCGGCTTCGTCCTTCGTCGTCAGGAGCTTGACGCACTGTTCGGCGGTTTCGAGCCGTCCGCCCGCGTTCAGTCTCGGCGCAAGGCGGAAGCCCAGATGCCCTGTATTGACGGGCTGGCTGACCTGCGCCAGCTCCATCAGTTTCTTCAATCCCGGACGCGCGCTTGTCCCCATGCGCATCATGCCTTCGCGGACGATGACGCGGTTTTCCTCCATCAGCGGCACAATATCCGCGACGGTCGCGAGGGCGGCGAGGTCAATCCGCTTTTCGACGCCGTCCATGCCCAGCAGCGCCTGCGTGATTTTGAGCGCGACGCCCGCGCCGCACAGCCGCTTGAACGCATACGGCTCAATCAGCGGATTCAGCACTGCATCGGCTTCGGGCAGCTTTTCCGCCAATTGGTGATGGTCAGTGACGATGACGGTCATGCCGCGCTTTTTCGCCAGCGCAACTTCATCGAGATTGGTAATGCCGCAGTCCACGGTCAGCAGCAGTCGGCTTTCCTTCGCGAGCAGCTCAATCGCGTCGGCATTCAGCCCATAGCCCTCTTCGTGGCGCGAGGGGATATACGGGCGGACGTGCTGTGCGCCGAGGTCGCGCAGGGTTTCGAGCATGATGCTTGTCGCGCAGATGCCGTCGACATCGTAGTCGCCGTAGATGGTGATGCCCCACTGCTCCCGGACGGCTTGGCGGATGATGGATACAGCCTTCTCCATGCCGGGCATGGTGGAGGGGTCAAGCAAATCGGTCAGGCGCGGATGCAGGAAGCGCTCTGCTTCCTCCGGGGTGTTGACGCCCCGATAGCGGAGGAGGCTCGACATGCGCAGGGGCAATGTCCCGATGCGTTCCTTGCTCTCGATGCCTTTCTTGGTGTATCTTAGCATAATTGTCCTTTTTCGCGGTTGGCAGAGTTGGTTTTGCTGCCATACTGGTCTTGAGCATAGTTCCAGAGGGCATGGAAACGGACGAAGTCCGCGGTCGCCCTCTGGACTCCTTCGCCTGCCCTTCGGATGTTACGGGTCTGTTATGTTAGTTATTTTAGTTAGTGGACAAACAGCACACAAACTAAAAACTTCCAATAAAAATCAACTAACATGGGTGCGAACCGAAGGTTTCCAAAGGGCGATCGGAAAGCCCTTTGGTCGCCTCCGCAGAGGCGAAATCCCCTGCGCAAGGAGAAAAACAAGTTATTCTCGCAAAATCAATTGCGGTCATTGCGCTTGGCAATGAGAATCAAGCGCAAGAGCGACAGCAAACTCGTCACCGCCGCCGCCACATACGTCAGCGCAGCGGCGCTCAGCACTTTCCGAACATTCCGCTCTTCCTCCGCGCCGGAAATGTACCCGCCTTCGGACAGCATCTGAATCGCGCGCTTGCTTGCGTCAAACTCCACCGGCAGCGTCACCAGCGCGAACACAGTCGATGCTGCGAACAAGCCGATGCCGATGTACACCAGCGGCTGCCACGCGAAAATCAAGCCGAGAATGAACATCGGCGTGGAGAGCGACGAGCAGATGTTCACCGCCGGAACGATGGCGGAGCGCAGGTTCAGCGGCGCGTAGTTCTCCAGCTTCTGCATGGCGTGGCCTGCCTCGTGCGCGGCGATGCCCATCGCGGCAATGCTGTTGCTGCTGTACACGCCGTCGGAGAGATTGAGAACTTCCTTCGACGGGTCGTAGTGGTCGGTCAGTTCGCCCGATACATGCCCGACGCGCACGCGGGTGTTGCCGTTGCGGCGGAGCAAATCCGCAACCATCTGACTCGCCGTCAGACCGCACTTGGCGGGAATCCGGCTGCACTGCGCATAGGCGCTTTTCACCTTCGCCTGCGCGATCAGGCCGAGAATCAAACCGGGGATAATCAGCAGATACGTCCAGTCCCAATAATAATAGTAGGGCATTTTGTTCATTCCTTTCTGAAATTCACCGGAAAGCATTTTTCCCGGTTTTCTCTTATCCTATCACATCTGCCGCGCAAGTGCAAGCGGACAAAAACACCGAAAATGTTCAAATTGTGCGTTTTTCGTCCGCGAAAGTGGATTTTTTCGGATTCTGCCCGGAAAAGTCCGCTTGTTACATTGACGAAACGGGAAAGAAGCGGTATAATAAATGTATGTGTGCCCATGCGGAATGAATCATTCATGCAGGGGACAAATTTCGTTTTTCGGCAGAAGGGAGGAAGCGCGGTGAAGCATGTGGGACGTGCGGTCTTTTTTGCGTGCCTGACGGCGCTTCTGCTGCTGGGGATGCGGCAGCTTGTCGTCGCCCCGGAATCCGCTTCTGCGGAATCCTCCCCTGCCCCGCCCGGTATTCCGGCAGTGATGACGGCTGCTTTGCCTGCGCCGGAGAGCGCCGCGGCATCCGCATCCACCGCACAGGAGGCGCTGCACCGCCCTGCTGCCTTGCCAGCGCATCCCCCCATGCCGGTGCTGACCCGCGCGGATGGCTGCGGATGGCTCATCACCGGGCGAAGCTACGTCCGCACGGTGTACATCGCGTTCCATTTGGAGGGCAGCGCCGGATAGAGGGTGTCCGCTAACTGTCCACTTCCCCATGAAAAGAATGAAAGGAAGCATTCTCATGAAGAATACGAAGACGAAATCCATCGTCGCACTGGCCATCGTGCTGGTGCTGACCGTGGTCTTCGGCATCGTCGGCGTGACGGGCATGTCGTTCCAGGGCGGGCTGTGGAAGCTCCTGCCGTGGCTGCCGACGACCAACGCTGATGCTTGGCCGCAGGCCATTTCTCTGGGTCTTGACCTGCGCGGCGGCGTGTATGTGGAGTACAGCGCCGAAGCGCCCGAGGGCAACGACGCGAACTTCTCTGACCTGCTGGACGCGACCGTTTCCGCCATTCAGTCCCGTCTGACCGACAAGGGCTATGCCGAAAGCACCGTGCAGGTGCTGGGCACGAGCGGCATCCGCGTTGAAATCCCGGATGTGAGCGATCCGAGCGAAATCCTGAACCTGATCGGCGAACCCGCCCTCTTGGAGTTCAAGGATCCTGACGGCAACACCTTCATGACCGGCTCTGACGTCCGTCTGGCGCAGGCCGCCATGACGCAGGACGGTCAGTGGGCGATTTCCTTCCAACTGACCTCCGCGGGCACGAAGCTCTTTGCCGACATGACAAGCCAGAACATCGGCAAGACGCTGGGCATCTATCTGGACGGCGAGAAGCTGATGGCGCCCACCGTGCAGTCCGCCATCACCGGCGGCTCCGGTCAGATTACCGGCAACTTCACGATGGATCGTGCGCAGACCATCGCCGCGCAGATTCAGTCCGGCGCGCTGCCGCTGGTGCTGACGCAGCAGAAGGTTGATACCGTGTCCGCCACGCTGGGCGATAATGCGCTGTCCACCTCCGTTTTCGCTGCCATCATCGGCATCGCGCTGGTCATGCTCATCATGATTGTCCGCTACCGCCTGAACGGCGTGGTCGCCTCCTGGGCGCTGTGCATTTACACAATCGTGCTGTTCTGGGTGCTGGCGGTTTTCCCCGGCATTCAGCTGACCCTGCCGGGCATTGCCGGTATCGTGCTGGGCATCGGCATGGCGGTGGACGCCAATGTCGTTATCTTCGAGCGCTTCAATGAGGAAGTCCGCGCGGGCCGCAGCCTGAAGGTTGCCCTCAAGACCGGCTTCCACAACGCGCTGAGCGCCATCATCGACGCGAACGTGACCACCATTATCGCCGCCATCGTGCTGATGATCTTCGGCACCGGCTCTGTGCAGGGCTTCGCCAAGACGCTGCTGCTGGGCGTTATCGTGTCCCTGTTCTCGGCGCTGCTGGTCACTCGCTTCCTGATGAAGCAGTTTATCCAGCTCAAGAACTGGAACGTGAGCGCTTTCACCTCCGGCGTTCAGTCTGCAAAGGAGGCCAAGTAATATGACAATCAAGAATTACTCCAAGCAGTGCCTGATGATTTCCGCCGGCATCATGGTGCTGGCGCTGCTGCTGAGCCTGTTCGGCATGGGCATCAACGTCGGCATTGACTTCTCCGGCGGCATGTCCATGCAGTACACCATGGGCGAAGCCGTCACGCAGTCCGACATCGAGGGTGTGCTCAACGGCATCGGTCTGAAGGACTACGCCGTGTCCGTGCAGGGCACAGGCAAGGATTCCATCAATATCCGCATCAAGGCGATTGACGAAGACGGCGTGCAGGGCGTGCAGGCTTCCATCACCGAAGCGCTGCAGGCGAAGTACCCGAACGCCGCCATCTACGGCGACGTGAACTACGTCGGCCCGGTTGCCGGTGCGACGCTGCTGCGCAACGCCTTCCTGTCTGTGCTGATTGCCGCGCTGTGCATGCTCATCTACATCGCCATCCGCTTCGACTTCAACTCCGGCGCGGCGGCGGTGCTGGGTCTGGTGCATGACGTGCTGATCATGCTGTCCTTCATGGTCATCCTGCGCTCCTTCGTGCAGATGAATTCTTCCTTCATCGCGGCGATGCTGACGATTGTTGGCTACTCCATCAACAACACCATCATCATCTTCGACCGCATCCGCGAGAACGCCCGCAAGATGCCGTCCTCCACGCCGCGCGTGGACGTCGTCAACCGCTCCATCAAGGAGTGCCTCGGCCGCACCATCAACACCACGCTGACCACGCTGGTGACGATCGTCTGCCTGTACATCTTCGGCGTTTCCTCCATCCGCGAGTTCGCCCTGCCCATCATCGTCGGCATCATCTCCGGCGTGTACAGCGCGAACATGATCAACGGCTACGTCTGGGCGTTCCTCGAAGAGAAGAAGCGCGCCAAGAAGGCCGCCAAGGCGTAATTTCTCCTACTTTACCCTCACTGGACGGTGCAGTTTCGGGCTGCACCGTCTTTTATTATGGAGATTTTCTCGTCCGCACAAGAAAAAGGGCTTGGAAAAGCATCATGCGCTCTTCCAAAGCCCTTTATTTATCTTGATATGCGCCCCGCATCAGCACGATGCCGCATACCCCTTCTCGTCCTTCATGATGTGCACAATCGTGCTGTTCGTGCTGCCCATGCCGACGCAGACCAGCTCGCCGAGGTGCGCAATCAGGCGGTCAAAGCTGTCATCCAGAATGCCGTCCTGCGCGTGGATGCCGCCGCCTTCCAGCGCCAGACACGCCGCTTCCACCGCAAGTCCCGCGCTCAGGGCGACCTTGCTCGCGCAGCCCTCCTTCGCGCCGTCGCAAATCATGCCGCTGACCGAGCCCAAGATATTCCGCGCAGCCTGCACCATCTCGCCTTCGCCGCCGCCCAGCAGGTACACGACCCCCAGCGACGCGCTCAAGCCTGACGCCACGCCGCACGCGCACACGCTCGACAGGGGGCCGATGAAGCTTTTGATGTACACGTTCGCCAGCGCCGCCAGCGCAATCGCACGCAGTTCCTTTTCCTCCGGGATGCTGAAATAGCGTGCCGCCGCATCCACCGTCAAAAAGAGCGTGATGCCCTGATTGCCGCTGCCCGTCGCGGTCATCACCGGCAGCGGAACACCGTGCATCCGCGCGTAGGACGCCGCGCCCGCCATCCGCTTCGCCGACGCGCAGAGGGACGGGTCATCCAGCGTGATTTTCGGCAGAACGCAGTGCGCCAGCTCATCCGACATCGCGCGGTCGTAGATGGTTCGGTTCATGGTCAGGGCGTCGCGGAGGAACGCCAATTTATCCAGCGCAACCGTGTCCGCAAAGGCGATAAATTCCGCCAGCGACCCGCAGTGCGCGCCGCCTTCCTCCACCGATTCCTGCTCGGCAGGCGCTTCGGTAAACGGCGCGTGTTCGACAAGGGCGATATGATCGTGCGCACCCACCGTGACCACACGAACCGCGTCGCAGTCCGTTCGCAAAATCGTTTCAATATACAATCCGCTCACGCCGTCGACGATTTCGACTTTCACGCAGCCGCGCAATGCCTTTGCTGCCGCCAGCTGCTCCGCCGTCACCGTGTGCAGCGCGTTCATGCCCGCGTCCGCGTCGCCCGCCGTGATGCCCAGCGCCACACACAAGTCCACGCCGCGCTCATCCGCGCCCGGAATACCCACGCCCATGGCGTTTTTGAACAGGTACGCATCCAGCCGCGCCGTCACCTGCGTGACAGTCCCCCGCGCCGCCTTGCGCGCCGTCGCCGCGTTGAGGGCAATTGCCGCCGGTTCCGTACAGCCGGTTGAGGGGGCAAGCGAAGCCCTGATCATCCGTAGACATTGCGTTTCATCCATCCGATAGTTCCTCTTTTCCACCCGGCGCGATGCCGGATTTGCTTTTTCCATGAACACAATTCGCCCTCAAACCGCGAAATTCCTGCCGAAAACCTTTCTTTTTGCAAAAATCGCCTATTTTGCTTGTGAAAAAAGCGTCATTCCCCCTTGCCAACCATCGTTGGGGTATTGTATAATAAAATATACGGCAGATGCTTCTTCTGCCATTTCGACCAAACGAATAAGGAGGAGAACCATGAAGAAGTTCCTTTCTCTCCTGCTGGCGCTGACGATGCTGCTGACGCTGTGCGGCGCTGCGAGTGCGGAGGCCGGCGTCTTTACGGGCGTGGGCGACAGCGAAATCGGTGGCAAGGGCGCCATCGAAGTGGCTGTGACCGTGGATGAAAACGGCGCAGTGACCGCCATCGAAGTGACCAAGAATGGCGACACCGCCGGCATTTCTGATCCGGCTGTGGCGCAGATTCCGGGTCTCATCGTCGAGCAGCAGACCGCGAACGTTGACGCGGTTGCGGGCGCAACCAAGACCTCCGATGCCATCATGGCGGCTGTGCTGGACGCTGTGACCAAGGCGGGTCTGGACACCGTGAAGTGGTCTACGAAGGTGGAGACTGTCGTCGAAAAGGCGGAGGACGTCACCATCGAGACGGAAATCGTGGTCATCGGCGGCGGCGGCGCTGGTCTGGCGGCGGCTGTGCAGGCGAATCAGCTCGGCTCCAAGGTGCTGGTGCTGGAAAAGATGGGCAAGGTCGGCGGCAATACCATCCTCGCTGGCGGCGCGCTGAATGCAGTCAACGACCGCTCTGAGCAGGCGATTGCCTACAACGACTCTGTCGAATGGCACTACACCCAGACGCTGTCTGGCGGTGACTATCAGGGCGACCCCCTGCTGGTGCACACGCTGGTGAGCAATGCGTGGGACGGCGTGCAGTGGCTGATGGATCTGGGCATGGAATTCCAGGACGAAACGGCTGGTCTGTTCACCGTGACCGGCGGTCTGTGGCCGCGCGCCCACAAGCCGGTTGAACCGCTGGGCACTGGCTTCTTCAAGACCTACATGAACTACATCGACAACCACGACAACGTGGACGTGATGCTGAACACCTGCGCGACCGAAATCCTTGTGGACGAAAACGGCAAGGCTTGCGGCGTCGTGGCGACGGGCGAAACGGGCAACACCGTGACCGTCAAGGCGTCCAAGGGCGTCGTTGTGGCGACGGGCGGCTTCGCGGCGAACGTCGAGCTGCGCAGCGCGTACAACACGCAGTGGGCGGATCTGGGCGACAGCATCAAGACCACCAACCACGCGGGCGCGACCGGCGACGGCATCAAGCTGATGCAGAAGCTGGGTGCTGACTTTGTGCAGATGGGCAACATTCAGCTGCTGCCGCTGGGCGACCCGGTGACTGGCTCCCTGTCCGGCAACATCGAGCATGACGTGGAAACCCGTATCTTCATCAACAAGGAAGGCAACCGCTTCGTCAATGAGGGCGGCCGCCGCGACGACATGACCAACGCCCTGTTCGCGCAGACCGATGCGTACATGTGGGTCGTCATGGACTCCGACACCTATCCCACGGGCGACGAACGCAACAACTTCGGCGAAACCGCGAACCAGCTGGTGGAAGCCGGCCGCGCGGTGAAGGCGGACACGCTGGAAGAACTTGCGGAAAAGATGAACGTTCCGGCGGACACGCTAATTGCGGCTGTCACGGAATTCAACCGTCACGCAGAAGGCGGCGACCTTGCGGGCACGCCGGACGAATTCGGCCGTACCCTCTACAAGACCCCCATCGACACCGCGCCCTTCTACGCGGCTGCCCGCGTTCCCACCGTGCATCACACGATGGGCGGCGTGCGCATCAACGTGAATGCGCAGGTGCTGGATGAAAACGGCAACGTGATTCCTGGTCTGTATGCTGCGGGCGAAGTGACCGGCGGCATCCACGGCGCGAACCGTCTGGGCGGCAACGCACTGACCGACACGGTCGTCTTCGGCCGCATCGCTGGCGAATCCGCTCACTACGAGAAGTAATTTCGCATCCCCAGAGGCTCGGAGGAAACTCCGAGTCTCTTTTTGGTTCTTCACGGAAAGTTTGGGGAGCAAACAAGGGCTTAGGCGAAGCGCCAAAAAGCTGCACGCGGAAGGAGCGTGAAAGCACGACCAACTCAATCGCGAAAAGGGGTCAAGGGACAGCGTCCCTTGTGGGGTTTGGGGCAATGCCCCAACTGTTGGTCGAGTGCTCACCTCAAAGGAAGAAGTCAACAAAAGGCGCAGGCAGCGAAGCGTCCCTGCCAGTAACTTTGCGCGTCCGCAGACGCGCTCCCCCAAGCTGCTCTTCCCCCAAGATTCCGTGATGAACCTCTTTTTTTGTGCATTTTCCCGCTTTTTCCATTGTAATTTCCTCAAAAACATGGTAAGATAACAGAAAAGCCATGAATCGAGGTAGAGTAAGGATGCGTTCCATTGTCAGCCGCTGTGCTGCCCTGCTGTCAGGCGCTTTCCTGCTGATGAACAGCGTTCCTGCTGCTTTTGCAGAAGAGCCAAACACAATTGTTCAGAAGGAGGCTCACACCATGCAGCCGTACCGTCAGATGCTCACAGAGCTTGCACCGGATGCTGTTTTTGCGCGGCAGGAGGGTGTTTCCTACCCGACGTTTCAGAAGTACACCTACTATTCACGCACAGCGCATCGGGATACCCCGGTCAACGTGCTGCTGCCGACGGATTACGATGAGCAGCGTACTTATCCCGTCCTGTACATTCTCCACGGCTACTGGGATACGCAGGACTGGATGGCGCGCGATGCAGTCGGACTGAATGTCATGCTGGGCAATCTCTGGGCATCCGGCGAGGCAGAAGAAATGATCGTCGTTCTCCCCTACATCTTCTGTGACCAGGAGCTTCGTTCCTGCACAGGCATGAACCTGCGCAATTCGCTTTGCTATGACAATTTCGTCAACGACCTGACGGCAGATTTGATGCCCTTTATCCAGCAGAATTTTGCCGCTGCGACGGGGCGCGAGCAGACCGCTATTACCGGCTTCTCCATGGGCGGGCGTGAGTCTCTGTTCATCGCCCTGACGCATCCAGAGTTGTTCGCGTGGGTAGGTGCAGTCGCACCAGCCCCCGGTTTGACACCGATTCCCGGCTCTGCTGATCATCCGGGGCAGCTTCAGGAATCGGAGCTGACCTTCGGAGACACAAAGCCGGAGCTGCTGCTCATCAGCGCTTCTCGCGCTGACGGTGTTGTTACGTCCGCACCTTCGGGCTATCGACAAGTTCTTCAGCTCAATGGCGAAGAGCTCGTTTGGCATCAGCTGACAAATACACAGCATGACCATACCAGCGTCAAGCCGCACTTGTACAACTTCTGTCGAATGATTTTCCACCGCGAATGACACGTTCCGTCGTAAAAACACCAGCAGTACAGTCATTCGCTTGCAATCAGCCGCATTTCGTCCTATAATAAAGGCGAAATCCACCAAAAGGAGTGTATGAGCAATGAGCAAGCAGAACATCGACTGGAGCAATCTCGGCTTCGGCTATATCAAGACGGATTATCGCTACGTTTGCCGCTACAAGGACGGTCAGTGGGACGAAGGCGGGCTGGAAACCGACGCAAACATCACCCTGAATGAGTGCGCCTGCGTCTTCCAGTATTGCCAGGCGTGCTTTGAGGGCATGAAGGCATACTACACCAAGGACGGGCATATCGTTTGCTTCCGCCCGGACATGAACGCCAAGCGCATGGCGGACAGCGCCGCGCGGCTGGAAATGCCGCCCTTCCCGGTGGACAAGTTCGTGGACGCGGTGAAGCAGGTCGTCGCGGCGAATGCGGATTTTGTGCCGCCGTATGGCACGGGCGCGAGCCTGTACATCCGCCCGTTCATGATTGGCACGAACAGCGTCATCGGCGTGAAGCCCGCGACGGAGTTTGAATTCCGCATTTTCTGCACGCCTGTCGGCCCGTACTTCAAGGGCGGCGCGAAGCCGATTGCCATCAAGGTAAGCGATTACGACCGCGCAGCCCCGCACGGCACGGGCAACATCAAGGCAGGTCTGAACTACGCCATGAGCCTCCACGCAATTATGGAAGCGCACCGCGAGGGCTTCGCGGAGAATATGTATCTTGACGCGGCAACCCGCACGAAGGTCGAGGAAACCGGCGGCGCGAACTTCATTTTCGTCACCAAGGACGGCAAGCTGGTCACGCCCAAGAGCGACTCCATCCTGCCCTCCGTCACCCGCCGCAGCCTGCTCGTCGTGGCGGAAAAGTACCTGCATATGCCGGTGGAAGAGCGCGAGGTGTATTTCTCGGAAGTGCCTGATTTCGCGGAATGCGGCCTGTGCGGCACGGCGGCGGTCATCAGCCCGGTCGGTCTGATTAACGACCACGGCAAGGAGATTCGCATTCCCTCCGGCATGGACGAAATGGGTCCCGTGCTGACGAAGCTGTACACGACCCTGCGCGGCATCCAACAGTGCGAAATCGAAGCGCCAGAAGGATGGATTCTCAAGATTCAGTAATTACATCATTAGGCAGAATGGGAAGTGCTTCATTCTGCCTTTTCATTATGAAAGGATGAAATTTTTGAGCAAATATTATGATATTGCTCTGGAAATGCTGAAACGTGCTGATTCACCATTAAACCACAAAGAAATCTGGCAGCATTTTCAGGCTTCAGAATTGTTTAATCCACAAGAAAACTATGGTCAAACACCTTGGGATTCGATTAGTGCTGCACTCTATACAGATTACAAAAAGGATGATACTCCTTTTGTCAAGTTTGACAATCCTGTACGGTGGTCACTCAAATCGCATGACGCTTCTTCTGCATCGTTCCCCACGGAGGAACCCTCTCGCCTTTCCTCATTGGAACATCACACAAAGTTTGTCGAACGTGACTTACACACATTGCTAACTGCTTTTGTGAAGCACAATCCTGATTTTCTGTGTGATACCAAGACCATTTATCACGAGTCTTCTTCTACCGCTTCTAAAGGAAGTAACAAATGGCTTCATCCGGATTTGGTCGGTTTCTATGCGCCATTCTACAATCACGATGATGATGTGTCTACTTTAATGCACAACTTTAACAGTTACACGCAACGGCTGTTTTCCTTCGAAATGAAGATTTCGGTAACAACACAAAATCTCAAAGAGTATTTTTTTCAAGCCGTTTCCAATTCCAGCTGGGCAAATTTCGGTTATCTGGTGGCTCTTGATTATGCCCCTGATTGTTATTCCGAAATGCTCCGCTTGAACCGCGCCTTCGGCATTGGCTTCATCAAATTGAAAGCTGCTGATGTCCTGCATAGCGAAGTCATTTATCGCGCAAGAGAAAGCCGTGAACTTGACTTGGAAACAATTGCCCGGCTAAAAAGCGCCAATCCCGACTTTGCTGCTTTTATTCGCAACGTCAATCTAATGATTAAAAACATGAATTTTGTAACAACCGCTGGTTTCAGTTTTGACCATGTCTGCACAGAAACAGAACTACGCGAATTTGTTGCAGCTCACCACATTGCGAATAAAACGTAACATTAAAACAGCCTGTGGACGAATTCCGCAGGCTGTTTTTGATTGCAATCAGAACAAGTCCAGCATGTTATCCAGATAGATTTCCTCCCGCACTTTCAGCTGGCATTCCGGCTTCGTCAGGTAGTACAGCAGAAATTCCAGCACCAGCGCGCTGCCTAACTCGCGCCCCTCAATCTTGAAGTTCTCAAAGCCCATCGGCAGGTACGTCTGCTGAATATCCGCCACCCCGATAAAGCCCGGATTCTCCATCGCCTTGGAGAAGCGGTAGCCGCCCGCTGCGTCCGGTGCGTGGCAGCGGTGCTCGTCGCCGTCTTCGCCGAGGTTCTTCCGGCTGACGGCTTCGTAGCACGCGCGGCGGTCGCGGCAGCCGAAATAGCAGCACTCGTTGCAGAGGAACTCCACCTTGTCCTTTTGCCCCTGCGGCAGGGCATTCAGCTTCTCCAGCGCGTGATTCAGGCGGAAATCCGGCACGACATAGCGGAATTCCGCTCGTTTCAGTTCCGCCTGCAAGTCGGGAAACGATGTCAGCACCTTCGTCGTTGAGGACACGAAATACAAGTTCGGATACGTTTTCTGCAAATAGCGCAGGAGCAAATCCGAATGGAGAATCACGCCGCCATTCCCGCCGTCGTTCAGCATCTGGCAGAGCGCATTGCAGCGCGCATCACGCAGATGCTCCGCGCGCAGGAGGGAGTTGCTGAACGTCAGGCGCGGCGAAATGCCGTAATCACGCATCAGCGCCAGCACATCCCGCGCGCTCGCCTCCCCCGACCCGACGCGCCCGCCGCCCCACAGGCAATCCGCCGGTGCGCCGTAAATCGAGCCGATGTCGCACCAATCATAGAAATATTCCGGATGGTTTCGGTAGAGCGGCAAAAACCGGCGGTACAGTTCGTAAAACTCGAACAGACCGGGCAGGTGATAGTGGGCGATTGTCATGTCTGCTGCCCTTCTTCCGCCGTCAGCAGCCAGTCTTTGCCCTGCCAATGCACTTGCATCTGCACCTTCTTCCATCCCTCCGGCAGGCGCGGATGCAGCGTCGGCTTGCCGTCCTCGAAGCGCAGACCCAAGAAGCCATAGAGCAGCACCATATACGCGCCGCCTGCCGCCGCCGGGTGCGTGCCGCCAATGTACACCAGCCCTGCCCACTGCTTGCCGCCGCCGACAATATCCGCCTCGGCGGATTTCAGGAACAGCGGATACGCTGCCGCCGGACGCCCGATTGCGCACGCGCACAGGGCGTACATGCACGCGGACAGACTGCTGCCATGCTCGGTTCGCGGCTCATAGTAATCATAATTCGCGGCGATGATGTCCGCCGGGTATTGCCCCAGCATGTACAGCAGGGCAATCACGTCCGCCTGCTTAATGACCTGCGTCTGCGCCGCCACGCCATACGCGCCGCCCCAGTATTCGCGCGGGTCAATCAGGCGGCTGCGCACCTCCGGCACGAGTACGTTTTCCAGCTTGAAGTAACCGTCGAACTGCTCAATCAGCCCGGTTTTCGGGTCAGGCGCTTGATGCTTCAAGTGCTTCGCGGCATCCGCAAAGTGCATCAGTTCCGCTTCGTCCGTCTCCGGCAGGTACTTCTGGCAGACCTCCACCGCGTAATTCAGCGTCATCCGCGCCATTTCGTTGGTGTAGGCGTTGTTTTTCACATGCTCGTGGTACTCGTCCGGGCCCATCACATCCAGCAAATCATAGGTGTCGCTGAGGATGCGCTTGGAAATCAGGCTCATATAGAACCGTGCGCATTCCAGCACGACGCGCGCGCCGCCGCTTTGCAGCAGCGAATCATCCCCCGTGTACTGCGTATATTTCCGCAGCCCATACACGACAGCGGCGCTGATGTGCACCTGCGTATCGCGGAAGAACGTGCGCATCGGTCGCCCCGTGAACACGTCGGTGACATTGTAGTCCGTGCAAGCGTCCTTGCCGCCCTCGACGCTCTCCCACGCATAGAACGCGCCCGCATAGCCGTAGGATTTCGCCTTGTCCAGCGCGCCCGGCAGCGTCTGCACGCGGTATTCCAGGCAGTGCCGCGCCACCTCCGGCATACACGCCAGATAGAAATCCAGCATGAACATCTCCGTATCCCAGAAAATCGCGCCCTTATACGTCTGCCCGGACAGCCCGCGCGCCGCCACCGACAGCGCCGCCCGATGCCGCGGCGCAATGCTCATCAAGTGGTACATCGAGTAATTGACCGCGAACTCCGCGCGCGCGTCGCCTTCAATCGTCACCCGCGCTTTCTGCCAGAGCGCCGCCCACGCCGCCCGCTGTTCTTCGCGCAAAGCATCATACGCCGGGGCATTTTCTGCCGCTTCAATGGCGGATGCTTCCGGTTCGTCGCCGTCGCTGGTGGTGTACACCGCGGCGACCTCATCCAGCTGCCACGGCTGACCCGCCCGAAGCGCGATTTGCGCCGTCCGAACGCCGCCGTGCGTGATTTCGCCGTCCGTGCAGCTGCACCGAAGCGCCGTGCAGACGCGCTGGTGATCATCCGTTTCGCCGGTCAGGGCGACGACGCCGTCCGATTCTGTCAGCGTCAGCGTCTCATAATGCGGGCCGTGGATGTCCCAGACGTTTTCGTCCACGCCGAACGCAATGGTGACGACGCTGTCATGTGTCGCCGTGATGGTCACGCGCTGTGCGAGCAAATGCACCCGCTCCATCGCGCAGAACCGTTCCTGCCGGATGGTGATTTCGCCCGCATCCGCCTTGAACGTGCTTTCGCGGGTGAACACGCCGTCGGCAATATCGAGCGCGAGGCGGTGCGATGTAAGCCGATCGGCATTTTCCGGCAGCGACACGCCTTTCACGGCGACATACAGCGGATTCGGGGCATTCAGCGGTTCTTCCCAGCCTTGCCCTTTTTGGTGGTGGATGCCCGCGAGGTTGACGGCGGTCATCTGCTGTACGCCCGCTTCGCCAATCGTCCCGCGAACGCCCATATACCCATTGCCCGTCAGGAAGCGGTTGCCGTTATCCGCGTCCTGCGCCGGGTCGAAGCCCGTTCGCTCAATCACCGTATTCATCCGTGTATTCCTCCTCATGTTCAAAACTTCCCTCCATGCGGTATTCATGGAGGGAAATTCGCGGCTGCACTGCGCTTTTCCTGCTACGGATTGCAGGTTTTCGGGTGCGGAAATTTCGGTTCTATGCATTTACCCTACATACTCCAGCAAGTCCGACAATTTCCCCAGATGATACGTTGCGCGCGCATCCTCCTTGGCGTCCCCCATGGCGGCGCAGGCAAACCCGCCCGCTTTCGCGGCTTCCACCCCTGCATGGGCATCCTCCACCACCACGCACTGCTCCGGCTTCAAGCCCAGCATCTCCGCCGCCTTCAAAAACACCTCCGGATTCGGCTTCGAGTGCGTGATGCAGTTTCCATCCGCCACCGCGTCGAAAAACCCATCCAGCCCCATCCGCTCCAGAATGAACGGCGTGTTCTTGCTCGACGAGCCAATCGCCAGCTTCAAGCCGCGTGCGCGCAAGGTATCCAGCGTGCGCTTCACGTCTCCGGACAAATCAGCGGGTGACATTTGGTTCAGCAACTGCCGATAGCGCGTGTTTTTCTCCTCCGCCATCGCGTTTTTCTCATCCTGCGAGTACGCCTTGTCGCTTTTTTCGAGGATGATGTTCAGGCTGTCCATGCGGCTGACCCCGCGCAAAAGGCCGTTGCGCTCGCGGTCAAAGGGGATGCCGAGCCGATCCGCGAGCGCCTTCCACGCGCGGTAGTGGTACTCGTCGGTCGAGCAGAGAACGCCATCCAAATCGAAGATAATGCCTTGATATTGCATCGTGATTTTCTCCTATCAGTAAACGCAGATTTCCGCTGCCTGCGCGCCGTCGGTGCGGGAGGCGGAATTCATTGTGAACACAACCTTGACAAAACTGGCTTCCACACTATCGAAATCAATGCGGATGCGATTGCCCGTCGCAGGGTCGAATTGGTACTGCGTGGCGGGTGCGACTTCGGTAAAATTCTCGCCGTCTTGGCTGACCAGAACGGTGATTTCCTGAATGCGCGCCTCCCAGATGGCGGATGGATTCAGGCAGACCGCGACGGTCGAGATGGTATGCGTTTCGCCCAGCACGATGAGCATTTCCGCCGGGAACCCTTTGCTTTCCCAGTAGGTATCGGTTTTGCCGTCGTTGACGTTTCGGCTGACGTACACGTCGGTATGCGCGCCGGAAATGACTTCCTTATTGAGCGCGAAATTCTCCGTTTCGGGGAGGGCGATGTACTGGTCAGCAGGGTCAGGGAAGCACGCCGGACGCTCCGCCTTGGTCTGGTCGGGCGCGGGGACAACGGTCACGATGGTGGGAATTTCTTCTTCCGCCTGCGTCAGAAGGGGCAGGCACGCCAGCGACAGGACGAGCATGGCGGATACGACAGAACGCATTTTCATGAGCGAAATTTCCTTTCTATAATGATGGTGGGTGTGGTGATGCGGGTGGTCGGTCGCGCCCATTTGGCGCGACAATGTGCAAGTGGTCGAAAGAGCAAGTTGGGGGCGCGTCTGAGGACGCGCGAAGTTACTGGCAGGGACGCTTCGCTGCCTGCGCCTTGTTGACTTGTCCTTTGGGATTGGTCGGACGTGGAACGGTTGGGGCGTTGCCCCAAACCCTACCAGAGGCGCTGCCTCTGGACTCCGCAAGGGGGATCCCCCCTTGACCCCTCCGCGCGATTGAGTTGGTCTCACTCCCTTAATTCTTCCGCGTGTTTATCCTTTTTTCCTTACTCCACCACAATTCCCTCACAATAATCATCATACCGCAGCTTCATCTGCTTCAAATTCGTCATCTTCTCCCCCAGAATCGTCACATTCCGCAAGGTCACATTCGTAATCCGATTATCCTCCCCATACCCCGATAATCTCGACGCCGGCACTTTCCCATCCGGCGTCCGCAGCACCGTCAGACCATCAATCAGCACATCATCAATCGACCCAAACTCATCCTTGACCGTCGACCACGCCGAATTTTGCAGCGTCATCTCAATCAATTCCTTATTATTGCCGTTATCACCCTGCATGAAGGCGTTTTCGACGACGATATTGCGGTAGACAATGGCGTGCACATACGCATCGTCGCTGTTATGGATGCTGATAACGGGCTTGTGGAAGTTGTACAGCACAGTGATGTTCTCAAACAGCACATCACTGATTTCGGGGTCAAGCGTCCAGCCCTTGTCGGTTTCGTAGCCGATTTCCATGGACTGGGCGAGGTCCGTCCATACCTGCATGTTGCGGAAGGTGATGCCCTTAGTGGAGCCGGAGTAGTTCTTGATGACAAGGCTGTCGTCCCATGTGCGGGCGAAGCTGTTCGTCACGGTGTGGTCGGTGCAGGACTGGAAGGTGAAGCCGTCGCCATTTTGACGGCCGGAAATGACCTTGACGTTATTGATTTCCACATGCTTGGAGGAGTAAGAATTGACATTCCAGCAGTTGGAATTGGCGACGATAATGCCGTCGATGGTGACATCCTTTGCGTGATTGAGATCAATCGGGACGCGCGCATACGAGCCGGGCTGATTCCACGCGTCGTAGTCGCTGCCGTCGATGATGCCGCGCCCGCAGATGCGGACGTTCTTGGCGTTATTGACGGAGATGATGGAATGCAGCACCGCGCCGCCGGAGATATAGAGCGTCTGCCCGTCTTCCAGCGCGATGGCGTCCATGACCCACTCGCCGGAGGGGATATAGTAGACGTTCGGGTCGTCGGGATCAGGGACGTCCGTTTCCAGTGGATTGGCGAAGATGTGCAGCGCCTTGTTGACGTTATCATTGAAGACAACGGTGTACTGCCCCGGCTCCGTAATCATGAAGGAAACTTTGCCGTCCTTGACTTCGGGCGTAATCCCCCACGACTGCGGAATGACGGCGGCGCTCTCCACTTTGTCCGGCAGACCGGGCATTTCAACCTCGATGCGCACTTTGCCCTCGAAGTCGAAATAGGTCATAGGCGTGGTCGTCGGCTGGGTGTTGGCGTTCCAGATGTGTTCGTGGTTGACCATCACCTCATAGACAAACAGGGCGTTGCCGTTCGCGGTAACTTTCGCCGTCGCGGAGGTCGTCATCGTCTTCGGGCCTTCGTAGAGGGTCAGCAGCGTCGGATTCTCTTCGGCAGTCGCGGGCATCATCCACGCGGTCAGCAGAAGCATCAGCACAAGCATCAGGATGGGGGTGGTTCTCTTCATCGTTCATGTCCTCCTTGTTCGCCGCGGCGTTTCCAGTGTGTGGAAATTGTCCGCATTTAGTTAAGCGCTAAACCCATGCCATGATTATAGCAGGAAATTTGGAAATGTGCAATGTGCCTGAAGATAAAAATTTTCAGAAAAAGCCTCTTTTCCCCTCTTGACATGTGGCAAATGGTATGTTATAATCATGTCAACGATAGGTTGAGCGTTAAACCTATCCACCCGTCAACATCATAAAGGAGGTATCCCCATGAAGAAGTTCCTTGCTTTCCTGCTTTCCCTGACGATGGTGTTCGCGATGGCAGCCGTTGCGTTCGCTGAAGGCGAAACCTACCTGTGGGACAACTTTGACGACCGTGACCCGAATGCCAAACCTGAGCTTGCGCCCAACGGCGTGCACCTCTGGTGGGACAACTGGGCGAACCTGCGCGCAAAGAATGAGGACGGCGCGTTGAAGCTCGACATGCGCCCCAAGGCGTATGACCCGGAAGACTACGACAGCGAAGACGACTACTACGCCCATGCCGCCGACTGGATGGCGAACTGGGGTGAAGCCGTTGACATGTGGGGTCTGGACGGCGTTTCCTACTGCAAATACCTGACCATCCGCATCAAGGGCGCGGAAGGCGGCGAAGAGAACAAGCTCATCATGGACTGGCATCCGGAAGACGCCAAGTTCTACGCGGCGCGCTTCTCTGACCTTGTGCTGGCGGACGGCACGCACCCGGTCATCACCACCGAATGGCAGGATCTCGTCATCGACCTCGAAGCGTCCGGCTTCCCGGGCATGACCAACGCCCTGCACATCCGTGCGTTCGCCAAGTGCGTCATCTACCTGGACGAAATCACCTTCTCTGAAGCCGTTGCGCCCATCGACGCTACCAGCTCCGAAACCATTCAGGCTGGTCTGACCGCGCCGGAAACCGGCAAGCCCGGCGACCTGCCGATTAAGGACTATCTGGCTGAACTGGAATAATTCCAAAACGTTCAAAAAAGGGGGGACAGTTTCGGCTGTCTCCCCCTTCTTTTACGGATTTTTTCCCAGAAACCGCTTGCGAACAACTTCAAAGACTGGTATACTTTTTATGATGCGCACGGACTTCGCGGACTTCGTCCGTTCTCTTTGATCCGCGCAGATTACCACGCCTAAAACACTGCATAAAATGGAGCATCGCATGGTCACACTCAAAGACATTGCCGCCGAAGCAGGCGTAAGCATTACAACCGTTTCCAACGTGGTGCATAACCGCAAAAGCCGCGTTTCCGAAAAGAAGGTTGCAAAAATCTGGGAGATTATCGAGCGCGAACACTACGTTCCCAGCATGTCCGCGCGCTCGCTGGCGAACGACCAGTCCGCCATCATCGCCATGGTCACTTACATCACGCCGCGCACCACCGGCAGCACCGTCAGCGACCCCTTCATGAGCAGCGTCGCCGCCAGCGTCGAGCAGCGCACCCGCGAAGCCGGCTACTACCTGATGCTGCGCTCCGCCGAAAGCGTCGCCGCGCTGGAAGGGCTGATTCACAGCTGGCGGCTCTCCGGGCTGATTATGACGGGGCTGTTTCAGGATTCGTTCTTCGATGCCGTAGCAAAGCTGGGCATTCCCGTCGTCCTCATCGACAGCTATGTGGACGACCCGAACATCTGCTGCGTCGGCTTGGAGGATGAAAAAGGCGGCTACCTCGCCACGAAGCACCTGCTGGAGAACGGCCACCGCGTGATTGCGTTCGCGTCGCCGCCGATTTCCCCCGCGGGCGTTATTGAACTGCGCCTGCAGGGCTATCGCCGCGCCTTGGCGGAATACGGCGTGCCGTACGACCCGGCGCTTGTCTTTACGCAGGAAATTTCCGTGCAGGAGGGCAAGAAGCTGGGGCATCAGCTCAGCACGCGTCCCGAAATCACGGGGATTTTCGCCTCGGCGGATATTCTGGCGGCGGGCATCATGTCCGGGCTGCATGAGTGCGGGGTAAGTGTGCCGCGCGATAAGTCGATTGTGGGCTTTGATGATCATTATATTTCGCAGCTGACGATTCCGGGGCTGACGACGATTCATCAGGATTCGGAGAAGAAAGGCACTTTGGCGACGGAGATGATTTTGGCACAGCTGCGGAAGGAAGAGATTGCGCAGAAGAAGGTTATTTTGCCGGTGCACCTTGTGGAAAGAGGCAGCGTGAGGAATATAAAGGAATAAGGAAAAAAAGGATAAAAACGCATCTTTCCTTCTATGTCGATTCCGTGATGAACCAATTCGGAAATAGCATCATACAAAATCATCGGCACAGCGTCAAATGAAAACTTGGCGCTGTGCCGACGCTGTTTAAAAGGGCGCATGCAGGTTCAGAAATGGCAAGTCATCAAGCAAAGTTCTCCTTCGCTCCACCGTTCAGAGACGCTGTCCTTTATCCCAGCGTGATGCTGACCGCGCCATCCGGGCTGACATTCAGTTTCATGCACAGCAAGTATCGCTTGTAAAACGCTTCCTTCTCCTTGTCCGTCATCATGATCCACGAGTTTTGCAGCGCCGTCTCCATCATCTCGCGAACGTTGAATGGTTTCGTGCTTTCTCCCGCCAGCTGCTGATTGATTTGCTCCTGAATTGCATTGATCAGCGTGCTGGTTTTGATGTTGTACGACGCCGCCGTGCAGAAGTCGTCAATGAAGCAGAACGGGATTTCATGCCGCGCCAAGGTGTCCATGATGGCCATGCCCGTTTTGCCCTTCTCCAGCATAACAAGGAAGCGGACGCTGTCCAGCTGGCGAATCATCGCCCAGTAGTCGCTGTCCGACGACACAAGGATGATCGCATCCACGCCGGAGGTATACACTTCGCGGCTTGTCCGCACCGCCAGCGCCATATCGCACTGCGATTTGTTCTGGTTCAGCCGCTCGACCTTAATATGTTCCAGCTCAAGGTTCGCTTTTTCATCCACCGCCGTAGAGAGCGTTCGGTCAACCAGCGTTTTCCATTGTGACGTTGTATACTCGCTGTCAAACAGAATCACCTTGGATATTTTGCCCAGCTGCTCGGTCGGGAGGCTGCTCAGCGCCGCCGCGAGCTTCACGGCATCCGAATTTTCGCAGTCCACCGCAATCAGGCATTTCTTGCATTGCTCCAGCAGCCTGCCCAGATTGCGCATCGTGTGGTTGCCCGCATCGCGCACCAGCGACAGGTTTTCAAAGCGGTCTTCGTGGCGCTCATAGAGAATCGTTACGAATTTTTCATCATTATAGAGGATATTGCCCTTGCTCTCCGGGCTTGTGGCAACAGCATCCCAGTTAATCCAGCAGTGGAACGGGTAGCGGCGGGTATCGCTTTTATAGTATTCCCCTGCTTTTTTGATACCATCTTTTTTCGTCCCGTTCGGCATCAGGAAAATGGGTTTCACATAGTCCCACTTCACCCATTCCGGGAAAAAGCGCGCCACTTGATTGATTCGGTTGCTGATTTCACAATTGATGCTGATAATGTATTCGTCAATATCCGGCTTTGCTTTGTAAATTCTGACGCCGTCCTTTTCCAGCTGCGCCACCGCTTCTGATGGAATGAGATTCGGCACGCTGCCGATATTGCGGAAACTCATGCGAAATTCATTCACAATGGCTGGATAATTGCGTTCCATCGCCGTGCGAATGCGGCACAGATTGCGGATAATGCGCGCCTCTTTGTGCGCGTCCAGTTCTTCGTAGCTTTTCAGCAGAAATGGCCTTGCATTTTCTTCGCCAAAGTTTTCTTTGTCGATGCCAATGAGGTACGCCATCGGCGACACCAGCGTGTACGTTGAATTCTGGAACTCATTGTAGATGATTTTTTTGTCAAGCGCCGATGGCTTTTGCTGATTTTCCGGATTCTCATCGTCTATTTTAAGTGCTTGAACGAGTTTTGATAAATCAGCGAGATTATTGGAGGTGATTGTTTTACGCGCTTTCGGCTGGGTTTTCGTTTTCTTTGCCATGTGGAAGACTCCTTTTTTGTATTTCTTTGTTCATTTCCATCATACCATTTTGGCGGCGGCATTGCAAGGGCAGCAGCGCACAAATATATTCCTGCTTTGCGCATTGTTTTTCCCGGAAGTGTTTGACAAAAACTGCTCGATAGTTTTATTTTTCTTGACAGCAGGTTATTATAGTGCTATACTATTATTAACATTAGATACACACAAATTGATTATGTCGGGAGGGCTTTCTGTATGGAATACGTCACCCACCTCCGCGAGGACGGCAGCTATCAGCCGCTCAAGGAGCATTTGGAAGGCACAGCGACGCGTTCTGCGAAATTTGCTGCTTCTTTTGGAGCGAGTTCTCACGCCGAAAGAACAGCCTTGCTGCACGATATCGGCAAGTACAGCCCCAACGGGCAGCGCCGCCAGCGTGACCCGGAACACACTGCCAAGGTGGATCACAGCACGGCAGGTGCGCGGGCGGCGGCAGATTTGGACGATATGCACGCGGCGTTTGCCATTGCGGGGCATCACGGCGGTCTGCCCGACTTGGGAACCCGTCTCAGCCTCGATGATGGCACATTGTGCGCACGGCTGAACAAAAAGCTGACCGGCGGCGACGATCCCTCCGCGTGGCGCAGTGAGATTTCTTTGCCAACAGGCGTTCAGCTCACACCGCCGTGGCTTCCACGGAATGATGTGCGCCTGACTGCCATGTACATCCGGATGCTGTTCTCCTGTCTGGTGGATGCTGATTTTCTGGATACGGAGCGCGCGCTCAGCAAGGAAGAAAAGCCGCGCGGCATCGGCGATTCCATGCCCGCGCTGCTGGAAAAGCTGCAAGCGCACGTTGCCAAATGGCTGGAAAAGCCCAAGTCCGACCTCTGCGCGCTGCGCAACGAGGTGCTGCGGCGCTGCCTGCGTGGCAGCGAAGATCCGCAGGGCTTGTACAGCCTGACCGTCCCCACGGGCGGCGGCAAAACGGTTTCGTCGCTTGCCTTTGCGCTCAGCCACGCGGTGAAGCATGACATGAAGCGCATCATCTACGTCATCCCCTACACCAGCATCATCGACCAAAATGCGAAGGTCTTTCGGGATATTCTGGGCGATGAGAACGTGGTGGAGCATCACAGTCAGGTGGATTTGCCCGATACGGATGCCGAAACGCCCGCTGCCCTCCGCAAGCGCCTTGCCTGCGAAAACTGGGATGCCCCCGTCATCGTCACGACCGCCGTGCAGTTCTTTGAATCCTTCTACGCCGCCAAGCCCGGCCGCTGCCGCAAACTCCACAACGTCGCCAACAGCGTGGTGATTTTCGACGAGGCGCAGACGCTGCCGATTTCGCTGATGCGCCCCTGCGTCTCGGTAATCGACCAGCTGGTGCAGCATTACGGCGTCACCGCCGTTCTCTGTACCGCGACGCAGCCCGAATTGCTGTCCATTTTCAGCGGCTTCACCGCGGGCACACGCATTCAAGAGCTTGTCCCCGACCCGGATGCGCTGTTCAGCAGCCTTCGCCGCGTCACCTTCCAGCAGGACGGGACGCTTTCGGACGAGGAATTAGCCGCGCGGATTCGTCAGGAAAATGCCGTGCTGTGCATCGTCAATTCCCGCAAACAGGCGCGCAGCCTGTACGAAGCCCTGCCGGAAGAGGGGCGTTTCCACCTCTCCACGCTGATGAACGCCATCGACCGTGAACGCACCATTGCCACAATTCGCGAACGCTTAGACAAGAAACAGTGCTGCCGCGTCATCTCCACCAGCCTGATTGAAGCGGGCGTTGACGTGGATTTTCCGACCGTATACCGCGAATTAGCCGGACTGGACAGCATTCTGCAAGCCGCCGGACGCTGCAATCGCGAGGGAAAGGAAGCGGCGCAGGACAGCATCGTCCACATCTACCAGACCGAACACGCGGTTCCACCCATCATGCGCCCAAACATTGAAAGCTGCCGCACAGTGCTGCGCCTGTATGCTGAGGACATCGGCAGCCGCAAAGCCATCCACGCGTATTTTTGCGATTTGCTTTTCAAGCGCGGCAGCGAGCAGCTGGACATCCCGCAAACGCTGTCCAGCGAAGCAAAATTTGCTTTCCGCGAAACCGCCGAGCATTTCCGCTTTATCGACACAGATACGGTAACGGTGTACATTCCGACACCTGAAAACAGCGAGGACATCAAAGCCCTGCGTGATGGGCACTATTCGCGTGAGCTTTTCCGCCGCCTGGGGCGCTGCGGCGTGAGTATCTACCGCCGCGAGTATCAGGCGTTGTGCAGCATCGGCGGCGTCACGGAAATCACCGACGCGCACTGCGGCATTCTGAGCGATATCAAATTGTACACGCCGGAATGCGGCTTGCAGGTCAGCTGCACAAGCGGACTGGGGCTATTCGCCTGACGTATATATAATGAAGAAAAGCAGAAACGGGCGGCAAGCATTGCGCTCACCGCCCGCCCCGTTAGACGATTGTCTAGCTTAGTATTTCAACCCACAGATAGAAGCAGCGAATTGCCCGCCGTTTCCATCCGACTTTGGCATTTTATCATCTTTTCGCTGGCGTGTCAAACCATGATTGATAGTTCTGTTCAATCTAAAAATTATTTTCTAGTTTAGTGAATTTTCTTCTTGACATATACGCTGTGCCGTGCTATACTGTTCTTGTCAAACGAAAGGAAGTGAGTTGCTGACGATACACCCATTCGTCCCCTTGCGAACTGTCACTTGCCCACATCGGCAAGTGTTGATTGAGAAGTAAGAATGAGGAGGTGAACCAATGTCCATCAAAATGGAAGTGTGGGGCGACTACGCTTGCTTCACTCGACCGGAAATGAAAGTAGAACGCGTCAGCTATGACGTGCCAACCCCCAGTGCTGCCCGCGGAATGGTGGAAAGCGTATATTTTCATAATGGTCTTCGTTGGATAATAGACCGCATCTACGTCTGCAAGCCCATCCGCTTCACGAACATTCTCCGCAACGAAGTGGCATCTAAGATTTCCGCCAGCAACGTGCTGACCGAAGCCAACGGCAAGAAGCGCTCCTACATCGACCGAAACGCCGATATTCAGCAGCGCGCTACCACCATGCTGCGAAACGTGCACTACGTCATTGAAGCGCACTTCGAGATGACCGACAAAGCCAATCCGTCGGACAATCCCGGCAAGTTTCAGGACATCGTGAAGCGGCGTCTTCGCAGCGGTCAAGCGTACATGCAGCCGTATCTTGGCTGTCGAGAATGTACGGCGCATTTCCGGCTCTGGGAGGGCGGCGACATCCCCACCATCGACGAAACGCGGGATTTGGGCTATATGATTTTTGATATGGACTATTCTGATTTGGAAAACATCCAGCCGATGTTCTTCCGGGCGCAGATGGTGCATGGCGTGATTGACTTGACAGACTGTGAGGTGGTGAAATGATTCTGCAATCGCTCGTGCGGTGCTATGATTCGCTCGCCGCACAGGGCACGTTGAAGCGTCCCGGCTGGTCCGCCGTCAAGGTGCAGTGGGGCTTGTGTCTGACGGCCGACGGGCAGGTGTCGTCGGTAGAAATGCTCGGCGCGGCAAACGATAAGGGCAAGCTGCTTCCGGTGCAGGACTTTCTGCCAACGCCCGTCAAGCGCACCAGCGGCAGGGCAGCCTGCTTTCTCTGCGACAATGCCAAGTACCTGCTGGGCATCACCAATGAGCCGTACAACGGTACAGGCAAAAACCCCGTCAAAGAGGCGGAAGCCTGTTTCCAAACCAGTGCCCAGAAGCATCATGCGCTGCTGGACGGCGTATCCTGCCCGATGGCGCAGGCGATTCTCCGCTTTTTTGACACTTGGCAGCCTGAAAAGGCGGCGCAGTCCCCTGCCCTGCAGGAGCATTTCGATGACCTGTGCAAGGGCGGCAATCTCGTTTTCTGCATGATGGGCGCCTCAGGCAAAGCCGAAATGGCGCACGAAGTGTCGGAAATTCGTGCAGCGTGGGAGGCGAGCGTTGCCGGCGGCAAGAGCAATGCGGTACAAGGCCGCTGTCTGGTTACAGGCGACGAGGACACCATTGCCATGCTGCATCCAAGCATCAAGGGCGTTGTCGGCGCACAGTCCTCCGGCGCGTCGCTGGTTTCCTTCAATGCCCTCGCTTTTGAATCCTATGGGCGGAATAAGGGGCAGGGCTTGAACGCCCCCGTCGGAAATCACGCCGCCTTTGCCTACGGTGAAGCCCTCAATTACATGCTGCGCGAGAAGAATTACCACAGTCTGCTGGGATCTGCCACCCTCGTTTACTGGGCAGAAACGGCGCAATCCGCTTACAGCGACTGCTTTGCCGCTCTGCTGGGGACTAACGAAGACATGACGCAGAATACGCTGGACGGCATCATGAAAGCCATCCGCCTTGGGCATGGTCTTCAGTGGGAGAATGTTCCGCTGGATTCCCGTACACCCTTCTACATTCTGGGGCTGTCGCCGAATGCGTCCCGCCTGTCGGTTCGTTTCTTCCTGCAAGGGACGTTCGGCGATTTTGCCGCGAATTTGGCGCGTCATCAGGAGCGTTTGAACATCATTCGCCCATCCTATGACACGCGTGAAACACTTTCCGCCTATTCGCTGCTCAAGGAAACAGCGAATCCCAACAGCAGGGACAAGCTGCCGCCGTCGCATCTGGTGGGCGATTTGCTCCGCGCCATTCTTGGCGATACGCCGTACCCTGTTTCGCTGCTGACGCAAACAGAGCTGCGCATCCATGCGGAGCACAGTGTCAGCCGCGGCAAAGCGGCAATTCTCAAAGCGTGGCTGCTGAAAAACGGCAGCAATCCACAGTACAAGGAGGTCATCGACGTGCAACTCAACGAACAGACGAATTACGCACCATATGTGCTGGGTCGTCTCTTTGCGGTGCTGGAAAGCCTCCAGCAGAAGGCAAATCCCGGCATCAACGCTACCATCATGGATCGTTACTTCAACGCTGCCTGCGCAACGCCCAGCATCGTTTTCCCGACGCTGCTGAAGCTGGCGCAGAGTCACCTGAAGAAACTTGATACCGGCTATTTCATCTATTACGACAAGCAGATGACGGAACTGTGCGGGCGCTTGACTGACAGCTACCCCGCGCGCCTGAACCTGCAGGATCAGGGTATTTTCCAGCTGGGCTACTATCACCAGAAGCAGAAGTTCTTCACAAAAAAGGAGGAAAACAGCAATGTCTGATGTGATTCGCAATCGCTATGATTTCGTGGTACTGTTCGACGTGCAGAACGGCAATCCCAACGGTGACCCCGATGCCGGCAACATGCCCCGCACCGACCCGGAAACGGGTCTTGGGCTGGTGACGGACGTGTGCCTGAAGCGCAAGATTCGCGACTATGTGGCAACCGTCAAGGAGGGCGACCCGCATTACGGCATCTATATTCAGGATGGCGTTCCGCTGAATCGCTGCGACCGTGAAGGGCTGGAGGCCTGCGGCTACGGCGACATCAAGGAGGACGACCTCAAAAAGAAACTGAAGTCGAATGACCCGGAGATTGACCGCAAGCTGCGCGATTATATGTGCAGCCACTACTACGACATCCGGACGTTCGGCGCGGTGATGACGACGTTTGTCAAGGCATCGCTGAACTGCGGTCAGGTGCGCGGGCCGGTGCAGCTTGGCTTTGCCCGCAGCGTTGACCCCATTGTGCCGCAGGAAGTGACCATCACCCGCGTCGCCATCACGACGGAAAAGGACGCGGAGAAGAAGGGCACCGAAATGGGGCGCAAGTACATCGTCCCCTACGGGCTGTACCGCGCGGAAGGGTTCGTATCCGCAAATCTGGCGCGCAAGACCACGGGATTCAGCGAAGAAGACCTCGCCCTGTTGTGGGATGCCATCCTCAACATGTTTGAAAACGACCACTCCGCCGCGCGCGGCATGATGGCAGTGCGTAAGCTCATCATCTTCCGCCATGAGAAGGAACTGGGCAACGCCCCCGCGTGGAAACTGTTTGAACGCGTGCGTGTAGCGCGTAAGGCGGATGTGACGGTTCCGCGCAGCTTTGCGGACTACGAATGGACGGTGGATGACGCGAATCTGCCGGACGGCGTCACCTGCGAAGTGAAGGGGTGACGCAGCAGGACGCGACCCTCTCCGCCTTGCAGCATTACGCCTACTGCCGCCGCCAATGGGGATTGATTTTTCTGGAGCAGCAGTGGGCAGAAAATGCGCACACGGCGGAGGGGCAAGTGTTCCACCAAACGGCGCATCACGGCCCGGAAGCGGAATTGCGCGGCGATACGCTGATTCTGCGCGGACTGCGGCTGGAATCCGCCCGCCTGCACCTGCACGGCGTCAGCGACGTGGTGGAGTTCCACCGCAGCCCCGGCGGTGTTGCGCTGCACGGACGCGAAGGGCTGTGGCTGCCGTACCCGGTAGAATATAAAAAAGGGTCAGACAAAACGCAGGATGCCGACGAGGTGCAGCTGTGCGCACAGGCGCTCTGCTTGGAGGAGATGCTCTGCTGTGCCATCCCGGAGGGCAGCTTGTTTTACGGCGAACCCCGCCGGCGGACGCGGGTTGCGCTGGATGAATCCCTCCGTGCGCGGACGCTGTCGCTTCTGGCGGAACTGCTGGAGAATCAGGCGCGCGGACATACGCCATCCGTTCGGGCGCACAAGGGCTGCAATGCCTGCTCGCTCAAGGATGTATGCGTTCCGCGGCTCAGCCGAACCGGCAGCGTCCGCGCTTACATGCACGCCCGTATTGCGGAGGATTCGCCATGAGAAAGATGCTGAATACGCTGTTCGTGACGACGGAAGATGCCTACTTGTCGCTGGAAAACGAGAATATCGTCGTCCATGTGGGCGAGGAAAAGCGCGCGCAGTATCCCCTGCTGATGCTGGAGGGCATTCTGACTTTCTCCTACAAAGGCGCAAGTCCAGCACTCATGGGTGCTTGCGCAGAGCGCGGTATTGGGCTGACGTTTCTGACGCCGCGCGGGCGATTTTTAGCGCGCGTCTGCGGCAGCGAGCGCGGCAATGTTCTGCTGCGCCGCGAGCAGTATCGGCGCGCCGACAGCCTATCCGCCAGCTGCCTGATTGCACGGAATTTCATCTTCGGCAAGGTATACAATCAGCGCTGGGTGCTGGAGCGTACCATCCGTGACCACGCCTTGCGCGTGAATGTGCAGGCACTCAAGAATGTTTCCGCTGCGTTAGATGCCAAGCTGCCGCAAATTGAATCAGCGGTTGATTTAGATGTGCTGCGCGGGCTGGAAGGCGACGCATCCGCCGATTATTTTTCGGTATTCGACGAAATGATACTGACTCAAAAGGCGGATTTCTTGCTGAACGGCCGCAATCGCCGCCCGCCGCAGGACAACATGAACGCCCTGCTCTCCTTCGCCTATGTGCTGCTCGCCAACGACTGCGCTGCCGCGCTGGAAAGCGTAGGGCTGGATGCCTACGTCGGCTTCATGCACCGCGACCGTCCGGGGCGCACGTCGCTCGCCCTTGACCTGATGGAAGAACTGCGCGCCCCGATGGCAGATCGCCTCTGCATCACGCTGGTGAACAACCGTGTGCTGCAGGACAAGCACTTCGACCGGCAGGAAAGCGGCGCCGTCTTCCTGAACGATGCCGGGCGCAAGCAGTTCTTGACCGCGTGGCAAAACCGCAAACGCGAAGAAATCACCCACCCGTTCCTGAAAGAAAAAATCATGTGGGGGCTTGTTCCCTATGTACAGGCGCTGCTGCTTGCGCGCACCCTCCGCGGCGACACAGACGGTTATCCCCCATTTCTCTGGAAATAACCCGAAAGCGAGGCGTTCCCGATGCTGGTTCTAATCACCTACGATGTTTCCACCGTCGATGCAGACGGCAAACGCCGCTTGCGGCAAGTTGCCAAGCGCTGCGTCGTCCACGGTCAGCGCGTGCAGAATTCCGTATTTGAGTGCTCTTTGGATGCCGCACAGTACAAGCTGCTTCAGGCGGAACTTCGGCAGCTGATTGACCCGGAAAAGGACAGTTTGCGCTTTTACAACCTCGGCAATCACTACGAAAGCCGGATTGAGCACATTGGCGTGAAGACGAGCTACGCCCCGGAAGGGCTGCTGATGCTGTAAGGGCGCGCCGCGCGAATCGCCCGTGCGAAGCGCAAGCCTCCAGCCTTTTGCAGGGAGGTTCGCACCGGATTTCACGGTTTTTCCGGCAAAATTACCGCATTTTCGGCTAAGCTGATTCTCAAAAGGACTGTTTTGTGGTATACTTTTTGTGCAAAGCCTATGATTCTGATCGACAGAATTGTTACTTTGCGCTGTCGCTCCCCGTGCGGGGAGCGTGGGTTGAAATTCCAGCACCTTTGCGGATTTGCTCGGCTCTGCGCGTGTCGCTCCCCGTGCGGGGAGCGTGGGTTGAAATGAGTGTGCGTCACCATAAAACCAAGTCCAGAAGCAGTCGCTCCCCGTGCGGGGAGCGTGGGTTGAAATGTGGACGACTACCGCATGAAGCGGCTATGGGCGCGTCGCTCCCCGTGCGGGGAGCGTGGGTTGAAATCTGCCGGATTTTATTCAGTTCCTGCGTGTATCCGGTCGCTCCCCGTGCGGGGAGCGTGGGTTGAAATCTGCTCCATGTCGGCGATGGCTTTTTCGTAGTGTCGCTCCCCGTGCGGGGAGCGTGGGTTGAAATGCCTCCTTCTCTGCGTTTAGCCGCCTGATTGCGTCCTGTCGCTCCCCGTGCGGGGAGCGTGGGTTGAAATGGAGGGAATGAGCTGCGGAAAGCACGAGAAAATGCAGGTAGTCGCTCCCCGTGCGGGGAGCGTGGGTTGAAATTGGGCGGCGGTTGTGTCCTTTGTAACCATGCTGGTCGCTCCCCGTGCGGGGAGCGTGGGTTGAAATTTCAAGCGCCCGCCGAATCACGTCACGCTTTCCGTCGCTCCCCGTGCGGGGAGCGTGGGTTGAAATAGAAGAATGCCGCCTTGCTGCTAAAAAGGAGTATGTCGCTCCCCGTGCGGGGAGCGTGGGTTGAAATTTTTTGCTTTTCCGGCATGGTGTCCTCTTTATATCGTCGCTCCCCGTGCGGGGAGCGTGGGTTGAAATTTCTGCGATTTTTGCAAGCGTTTCCGCTTTTAAGTCGCTCCCCGTGCGGGGAGCGTGGGTTGAAATGCGCCGCCGAACGACGAAATAGCAAGCACCGTCATGTCGCTCCCCGTGCGGGGAGCGTGGGTTGAAATCAGCGCTTCAAGGCGTTTCGTCAGCGTGTTGAGTTGTCGCTCCCCGTGCGGGGAGCGTGGGTTGAAATGACTTTGTGGTGGATGTTCTGGCACAGGCCGCGTCGCTCCCCGTGCGGGGAGCGTGGGTTGAAATTTCATAGTCATTACCTCTTTCTGTCGGGGGGCTTTGTCGCTCCCCGTGCGGGGAGCGTGGGTTGAAATTCGAGATGAAAACGCAGAAAATGAACGACATCGTTGGTCGCTCCCCGTGCGGGGAGCGTGGGTTGAAATGTTTTGGTTTGCGATAGCGCCGCCGACAGCTTCCGTCGCTCCCCGTGCGGGGAGCGTGGGTTGAAATTTTCCGCAAGCCACTGCGATAGGGCAAGGCGGACAGTCGCTCCCCGTGCGGGGAGCGTGGGTTGAAATTGCGTCGAGGTCGATGGGGCAGACCTTTTGGAGGTCGCTCCCCGTGCGGGGAGCGTGGGTTGAAATGGACAGCAATTAACAACGTCAAGAACTTGTCTCCCGTCGCTCCCCGTGCGGGGAGCGTGGGTTGAAATGCTTGATTCCTGCCTGATTTTCGACAAAAATCTCGTCGCTCCCCGTGCGGGGAGCGTGGGTTGAAATGGGTGTGTCGGAAAGAATGATAGCGGCATCGTCCGTCGCTCCCCGTGCGGGGAGCGTGGGTTGAAATGGCGATACGCCAAATTTCCGTGCTGCATCTTCCGGGTCGCTCCCCGTGCGGGGAGCGTGGGTTGAAATACAAAGCAGTTTCAATTTACCGGGAGCGGAACGGTCGCTCCCCGTGCGGGGAGCGTGGGTTGAAATCACCACCGTAGGTTCGGAAGCTGTCGGCGGCGCTAGTCGCTCCCCGTGCGGGGAGCGTGGGTTGAAATGCCGACCTCTCGGACTGGCTTTTGTTGCAGTCCGTCGCTCCCCGTGCGGGGAGCGTGGGTTGAAATGGAAAAATTGCCGACCTCTTCGGCGTTTCCTACGGTCGCTCCCCGTGCGGGGAGCGTGGGTTGAAATGGCATTCTTGCGTTTCGTTTCGACGGCTTTTGCGGTCGCTCCCCGTGCGGGGAGCGTGGGTTGAAATTGCAAGCATATTGCAAAGATGACAAATCAATCGGATTGTCGCTCCCCGTGCGGGGAGCGTGGGTTGAAATGGGTGTGTCGGAAAGAATGATAGCGGCATCGTCGTCGCTCCCCGTGCGGGGAGCGTGGGTTGAAATTGTCGGGGGGCTTTATTTGGTACCCCTCCCGACAGTCGCTCCCCGTGCGGGGAGCGTGGGTTGAAATAAACCGACGACCCGTTTGACATGGTGGAACGAATCGAGTCGCTCCCCGTGCGGGGAGCGTGGGTTGAAATTGTCAACGTCATCGGGAATAGTGGCGGTTGGCTTGTCGCTCCCCGTGCGGGGAGCGTGGGTTGAAATCCAAATGTTTTTGCAGGACTTTTTTATCGTCCGAGGTCGCTCCCCGTGCGGGGAGCGTGGGTTGAAATGCGCAAGCCTCCAGCCTTTTGCAGGGAGGTTCGCACGTCGCTCCCCGTGCGGGGAGCGTGGGTTGAAATGCTTGTGCGGCCTTTGCCGTCGCTTCGTCGCCGAGTCGCTCCCCGTGCGGGGAGCGTGGGTTGAAATGACTTGGAATAGGTCTTGTAGTCACCGGAAGTAGTCGCTCCCCGTGCGGGGAGCGTGGGTTGAAATTCGAACTCATTACTTGGCCATTTCCCTGCGCTTCTGTCGCTCCCCGTGCGGGGAGCGTGGGTTGAAATGCGCAATCAAGCGCGAGATTTCCGCTGGGCGCGATGGTCGCTCCCCGTGCGGGGAGCGTGGGTTGAAATATGATCTGGATGTCATAGTGGCCGGAGTTGCCCGTGTCGCTCCCCGTGCGGGGAGCGTGGGTTGAAATATTGCCCGCGCGGGGCTGGAAGGCGGCGGCAAATTGTCGCTCCCCGTGCGGGGAGCGTGGGTTGAAATCGGGAAGTCCTCAAAGTGGTACGGGATCACGGTGTCGCTCCCCGTGCGGGGAGCGTGGGTTGAAATAAATCAAGCGCCGCCGCACGGCGGCGGTTCCCCTGAGTCGCTCCCCGTGCGGGGAGCGTGGGTTGAAATCCGTCCAGCGGCAGCGCGGGCAGCAGGTTCACCAGGTCGCTCCCCGTGCGGGGAGCGTGGGTTGAAATGTGCTTTCGCTCATGCCTGTTTCGCCTCCTCCTGGTCGCTCCCCGTGCGGGGAGCGTGGGTTGAAATACGAGGTCAAGCGAAATCGCCGTGCAGGTGTATTCGGTCGCTCCCCGTGCGGGGAGCGTGGGTTGAAATAGCAGCGACGGGAACAGCTTCTTGAGCGCGCCGGTCGCTCCCCGTGCGGGGAGCGTGGGTTGAAATCTTGCCCGTGCGGGCTAATATAATATGTTCGATGTCGCTCCCCGTGCGGGGAGCGTGGGTTGAAATGGTTATCCCCATCATGCATTACAAGGGCTTTACGTCGCTCCCCGTGCGGGGAGCGTGGGTTGAAATCTGTGTGTCCTGCTCTGCCATTTTATACGCAATAGGTCGCTCCCCGTGCGGGGAGCGTGGGTTGAAATCCGCGAAGGGCATACGATGTCAGAGTTGATGACGGTCGCTCCCCGTGCGGGGAGCGTGGGTTGAAATGGGCAACAACCGTTGCTTGTATCATCGGGCATCTTGTCGCTCCCCGTGCGGGGAGCGTGGGTTGAAATCCGCCGTTACGGGATGTCTTGCGAGGGCGACACGGGTCGCTCCCCGTGCGGGGAGCGTGGGTTGAAATTTATCTTGCATGAGCCGGAAGAGCCGCAGGACGCGAGTCGCTCCCCGTGCGGGGAGCGTGGGTTGAAATCGCCTCCGGCGTGAACGTCGGCGGCGTGTCGAACAGGTCGCTCCCCGTGCGGGGAGCGTGGGTTGAAATCAGAAGATGAGATTGAATATTGTCAAAATGACGTTGTCGCTCCCCGTGCGGGGAGCGTGGGTTGAAATACAACGACCATGTATGCAAGACAATTAGCGTTGGTCGTCGCTCCCCGTGCGGGGAGCGTGGGTTGAAATTGCAAGATATTGTTGATGTGTCGCAGGAAGGGACTGTCGCTCCCCGTGCGGGGAGCGTGGGTTGAAATAAGATGCAGATTACACAGATTCGGAGCAAAAATGTCGCTCCCCGTGCGGGGAGCGTGGGTTGAAATCAGCAAAAACGCAGCTGGTGATATTGTGGAGTGGGGTCGCTCCCCGTGCGGGGAGCGTGGGTTGAAATATCAAGCTATCCTGATGTTATGCTAAATAAGAAGTTGTCGCTCCCCGTGCGGGGAGCGTGGGTTGAAATAAAGACAGCCCGTCTTTGCATTAAAACCGTGTACAACGTCGCTCCCCGTGCGGGGAGCGTGGGTTGAAATGGGAAACGAAACCGGGCGCGAATTTTGCAAGTCCTGTCGCTCCCCGTGCGGGGAGCGTGGGTTGAAATATGAATTTACTGACGTTAAGTGCCTTAAAGCCCGGTCGCTCCCCGTGCGGGGAGCGTGGGTTGAAATCAGCTCCTGCCTTGCGTACGCGGTAACCCATACGCCGTCGCTCCCCGTGCGGGGAGCGTGGGTTGAAATGCCAATATTTCGGCATAGTTAAATAAGTCTTGACGTCGCTCCCCGTGCGGGGAGCGTGGGTTGAAATATAATTAGCTGACCTAACGGCTTGACGGGGAGAGTCGCTCCCCGTGCGGGGAGCGTGGGTTGAAATTGTTACTTCAATCGTTAGCACATCCGCTTCCAGCAGTCGCTCCCCGTGCGGGGAGCGTGGGTTGAAATAGCCAGCTCTTGGTCGAGCGCCGTAAAGTTCCAGTCGCTCCCCGTGCGGGGAGCGTGGGTTGAAATTTCTTCATGCAGGGGGGCTCCGAAACCGAACTCGCGTCGCTCCCCGTGCGGGGAGCGTGGGTTGAAATACTCTCAAAAACGACGGAAAACAGCCGGCGCGTTGTCGCTCCCCGTGCGGGGCGCGTGGGTTGAAATATACTTGTCGATTAGACTGTCGAACGCTTCCCGGTGTCGCTCCCCGTGCGGGGAGCGTGGGTTGAAATCAGTCAAGCAATGGGTTTCCCTCCTCTTCTTCCGTCGCTCCCCGTGCGGGGAGCGTGGGTTGAAATGTCGATTTGCTCCTGCGGATGCCGCTTTGCGTTCCGTCGCTCCCCGTGCGGGGAGCGTGGGTTGAAATCTGTGTATTGTCCTGCACAGGTGCAGGCGCGGGAAGTCGCTCCCCGTGCGGGGAGCGTGGGTTGAAATTCGATTGATGCATAAAAGGCAGGGCGAAGAACCCTGGTCGCTCCCCGTGCGGGGAGCGTGGGTTGAAATTGAGATACTCAACAATAGCAAGCAGCCGTTCGCTGTCGCTCCCCGTGCGGGGAGCGTGGGTTGAAATTTTGCACTATGTCAATAACTGGGGCGACTTTGCGTCGCTCCCCGTGCGGGGAGCGTGGGTTGAAATAATGACATATTTAAGCGCGCCGTAAGTTTTTCCGTCGCTCCCCGTGCGGGGAGCGTGGGTTGAAATGTGACGTAGGCGACACCATCAACAATGATTCCACGTCGCTCCCCGTGCGGGGAGCGTGGGTTGAAATGTGATGTAGGCGACGCCATCAACAATGATTCCACAGTCGCTCCCCGTGCGGGGAGCGTGGGTTGAAATAAGTACGCGCCCGTTGTCTTCAAGAGGATTTATGTCGCTCCCCGTGCGGGGAGCGTGGGTTGAAATACCGCCGCATTGCCGCTACCTTTGAGCATTTGGTCGTCGCTCCCCGTGCGGGGAGCGTGGGTTGAAATGCCTTGATCCACTTGCTGGTGTCCTCAATGTCATCGTCGCTCCCCGTGCGGGGAGCGTGGGTTGAAATTGCTGCTGCAACTGCTGCATCACCTGCTGTTGCTGTCGCTCCCCGTGCGGGGAGCGTGGGTTGAAATCATCACGGCTTCATATGCGCTGTATGCCTCGCGTCGCTCCCCGTGCGGGGAGCGTGGGTTGAAATTTTTCCTTGCTGCGATTTTTCCGTGAAGAACTCGTCGCTCCCCGTGCGGGGAGCGTGGGTTGAAATCTTGATGATGAGTTGAACCGGGCGCGTGCCGATGGTCGCTCCCCGTGCGGGGAGCGTGGGTTGAAATGTCCTTCTTCTGCTTGCGCGTCTTGGGCTTCCAGTCGCTCCCCGTGCGGGGAGCGTGGGTTGAAATGTCGACCAGCCAGCCGACTTCTGATCCAACAGAGTCGCTCCCCGTGCGGGGAGCGTGGGTTGAAATGACGTTGGACAAACGCCAGAAAAAGTGGTATCTTGTCGCTCCCCGTGCTGGGAGCGTGGGTTGAAATATGACGGTCGTCAACGGTCGCGTTTGCTACGCGGTGTCGCTCCCCGTGCGGGGAGCGTGGGTTGAAATAGCTACGGCGGCTCGAATAACGGGCAGGGCTATGTGTCGCTCCCCGTGCGGGGAGCGTGGGTTGAAATCATGTGCCGTTGGGACGTTTGACCTCGATGCCGGTCGCTCCCCGTGCGGGGAGCGTGGGTTGAAATTGGACGGAGCACAGCCGACCGCACCGGCGGAATTGCGTCGCTCCCCGTGCGGGGAGCGTGGGTTGAAATTCTCCGACGTGGCGAAAGCACTGCCTGCCAGCAAAGTCGCTCCCCGTGCGGGGAGCGTGGGTTGAAATGTCAAGCAGATGCAGAAGGTGCTGACCTACAGCTGTCGCTCCCCGTGCGGGGAGCGTGGGTTGAAATAATCGCTGAACCGCTTCGTGGCGTCGAACAAGTCGTCGCTCCCCGTGCGGGGAGCGTGGGTTGAAATGATGAATAGCAGAAAAAATATGCTAAGCACTTTTTGTCGCTCCCCGTGCGGGGAGCGTGGGTTGAAATTACGGGCGAACGCAGTCCGAAGCCCTTGCAGCCGTCGCTCCCCGTGCGGGGAGCGTGGGTTGAAATGTCCTTGATTCCAGCGACGGAGCTGGAATGCTACGTCGCTCCCCGTGCGGGGAGCGTGGGTTGAAATCGCAAACAATCAAAGGCGCAAAGCATCGCGCCCGTCGCTCCCCGTGCGGGGAGCGTGGGTTGAAATCTAAAGCTGGTTTGACGCTCAAAGATGTTAGAAGTCGCTCCCCGTGCGGGGAGCGTGGGTTGAAATATTGGAAATTTCTGATTTAACATCACATCGGGATAACGTCGCTCCCCGTGCGGGGAGCGTGGGTTGAAATGGCAATGTGGGCTATGTGTGGATGGAGAATACTGTCGCTCCCCGTGCGGGGAGCGTGGGTTGAAATATTCCCATCAGCGGAAACCGTCGCGCCCGGCTGGAGTCGCTCCCCGTGCGGGGAGCGTGGGTTGAAATAGTCCGAATCTGCCTTCTGGATTTCCTCCACGGTCGCGTCGCTCCCCGTGCGGGGAGCGTGGGTTGAAATGCTCGATATTGGCGAAGTCGGAGGTGAGAACGTAAGTCGCTCCCCGTGCGGGGAGCGTGGGTTGAAATTTTCCGACACACCCGAAAAAACGGCGCTCAATGCGTCGCTCCCCGTGCGGGGAGCGTGGGTTGAAATTACGCCGTCATCGACGTTGCGCGCGGTTGCGGCAGTCGCTCCCCGTGCGGGGAGCGTGGGTTGAAATAAATCAAGACGGGCGCACGCCCGGAAGGAGGACACCGTCGCTCCCCGTGCGGGGAGCGTGGGTTGAAATCGGGACGCGCAGGCTGGACGGCTGCCGCATCAACGGTCGCTCCCCGTGCGGGGAGCGTGGGTTGAAATGAGATGATGAATTCCGGGACGCGCAGGCTGGACGGTCGCTCCCCGTGCGGGGAGCGTGGGTTGAAATCTCCGTCCTCCGGCGGCTGGTGCGGCCTCTGGTGTCGCTCCCCGTGCGGGGAGCGTGGGTTGAAATCGTCATGGAGACGCAGGAGTTCCATGCGATGGCGGCGTCGCTCCCCGTGCGGGGAGCGTGGGTTGAAATGCGCTCATGTACGATGGCGCTGGCATTGATGTCTGTCGCTCCCCGTGCGGGGAGCGTGGGTTGAAATGCGTCGTGCTAATCTCGACGATACAATTAGTCGTGTCGCTCCCCGTGCGGGGAGCGTGGGTTGAAATTGTGCTGCCTGAGACGCGGCAAGCTGCAAGCCGAGTCGCTCCCCGTGCGGGGAGCGTGGGTTGAAATCGACCATTCACGGCGTGAGCGAAAAACAAGTCGAAGTCGCTCCCCGTGCGGGGAGCGTGGGTTGAAATACAAAGTCTATGATAGATAAGCTGCTGCCGTCGCGTCGCTCCCCGTGCGGGGAGCGTGGGTTGAAATGCCAGAGCCTTGACAAATCCCCGTATAGATGGCGTCGCTCCCCGTGCGGGGAGCGTGGGTTGAAATGCCCTTTGCCCGAACCGCTTGCCATGCTTTATTCCGTCGCTCCCCGTGCGGGGAGCGTGGGTTGAAATGTATTCATCTCCCTCTGACGTCCGGCCTTAAGCCGTCGCTCCCCGTGCGGGGAGCGTGGGTTGAAATTCGCCCAGATACTCCGTGTAGCGCTGGATAGTCGGTCGCTCCCCGTGCGGGGAGCGTGGATTGAAATTCGAACGCGATGGGGCTGTAGCCCAGCACGCCGTGTCGCTCCCCGTGCGGGGAGCGTGGATTGAAATGAGCGGTGATACGACCATGCGCGTCAGCAAATACGTCGCTCCCCGTGCGGGGAGCGTGGATTGAAATAAGGTTGGCGAATCCTTCAACGTCCGCGGCGAGAGTCGCTCCCCGTGCGGGGAGCGTGGATTGAAATAGTTTCTGTTTTCCGGGGTTCCCTTCCAACAGCGTCGCTCCCCGTGCGGGGAGCGTGGATTGAAATTTTTCTGATGTGCGTTCCAGTTTCGTGGGGTCAAGTCGCTCCCCGTGCGGGGAGCGTGGATTGAAATGACTGGTATACCGCCGTTTTGAGCAATTCCAGCGTCGCTCCCCGTGCGGGGAGCGTGGATTGAAATAGGAACGCGCGGTCTTTGAGTTCCACGCGATCCGTCGCTCCCCGTGCGGGGAGCGTGGATTGAAATTTCCACGCTTTTCAAAATGCCGTCTGCTCCCGTCGTCGCTCCCCGTGCGGGGAGCGTGGATTGAAATTGGAAGGGATTCGGAAGCTCTGCGAAGAGCTGGATGGTCGCTCCCCGTGCGGGGAGCGTGGATTGAAATTATCACAGCGAAGCGTGGAAGAAAGCGCGAAAAGCGTCGCTCCCCGTGCGGGGAGCGTGGATTGAAATTCTCGTCAATCGTGTGCGGCACGATCAGGTGGATGGTCGCTCCCCGTGCGGGGAGCGTGGATTGAAATATTCACGCCCGCCGCAAAGAACTGGGGCTAACCCTGTCGCTCCCCGTGCGGGGAGCGTGGATTGAAATCGCCAGCTCCGCCTGAATCAGTGGGTCACGTCCTGTCGCTCCCCGTGCGGGGAGCGTGGATTGAAATGTGAGGGCTTCCTCCTCCACGTCGGCATCCGCCAGGTCGCTCCCCGTGCGGGGAGCGTGGATTGAAATGATTTCAAATCCGCTACGCAACGCAAGATTCCGAACGTCGCTCCCCGTGCGGGGAGCGTGGATTGAAATAAACTGTCAACACTATTGAGAACGCTGTCGCACACGTCGCTCCCCGTGCGGGGAGCGTGGATTGAAATCCATTGCGAGGAAGGAGGCAGCAATGCGGTATAGTCGCTCCCCGTGCGGGGAGCGTGGATTGAAATGCCGGGTGGCGACGTGTTTGCTGGTGCGGAGCTGTGTCGCTCCCCGTGCGGGGAGCGTGGATTGAAATATGATGCGCTGACCATCGCGGGCGGCGACCCTGCGGGTCGCTCCCCGTGCGGGGAGCGTGGATTGAAATTTGTGTGTACAGCAAGACCGGAAGGCTCAACATAGTCGCTCCCCGTGCAGGGAGCGTGGATTGAAATTGCTTTCACACTCTGCATTTGTACATTTGTACCAGTCGCTCCCCGTGCAGGGAGCGTGGATTGAAATGGTCAGGTGTCCATCGGCGCGTACAAGCTGGGCGTCGCTCCCCGTGCAGGGAGCGTGGATTGAAATTTGACGAACTGGACGACGACAAGCTCGTGAAAAGTCGCTCCCCGTGCAGGGAGCGTGGATTGAAATCTCGGTTGTCTATACGCATGGGGAAGCGTTGCGTCGCTCCCCGTGCAGGGAGCGTGGATTGAAATGGGCTTGTACAATGGACAGGGGCAGATAAATATGTCGCTCCCCGTGCAGGGAGCGTGGATTGAAATCAGCAGTTCCAGCGCGGTTTGGCGCGCGGCATACGGTCGCTCCCCGTGCAGGGAGCGTGGATTGAAATGTCAAGCTGCTGCTTGAGCGTGTCGCGCTCCGTGTCGCTCCCCGTGCAGGGAGCGTGGATTGAAATATCTTCTCCGGGTATGCGCGTACTGCCATGTTTCGGTCGCTCCCCGTGCGGGGAGCGTGGATTGAAATATGGTGTTATCCTCCTCAAAATGTTTTTTGGTGTTGTCGCTCCCCGTGCGGGGAGCGTGGATTGAAATAATAAGGTCGTTGTCCCAGTTCGCAAGCACTTTTCGTCGCTCCCCGTGCGGGGAGCGTGGATTGAAATGCGGTCGTCCCGGAAATATGCTGCTGCTTGTCCTGTTGCTCCCCGTGCGGGGAGCGTGGATTGAAATCTTTTGTGTGCCGCCATAGCCCAGCTTGAGGTTGGTCGCTCCCCGTGCGGGGAGCGTGGATTGAAATGTCAGCACGTCCAGCTCATTGGCTTCCCGGAAGGGTGTCGCTCCCCGTGCGGGGAGCGTGGATTGAAATACCTTTAACGGGCGGCATTGCCGCCGGGACATGGTCGCTCCCCGTGCGGGGAGCGTGGATTGAAATCGTTTCCACCTGCTGCTTGTAGGCGTCGAACGCCTCGTCGCTCCCCGTGCGGGGAGCGTGGATTGAAATCATTTCTCGCACAACGCTCTCAAATTACGAAGCAGGTCGCTCCCCGTGCGAGGAGCGTGGATTGAAATTGGCATCGTTGGCACCAATAATGGTCGCGCTGCGTCGCTCCCCGTGCGGGGAGCGTGGATTGAAATGTGCATCAGGTCACGCACAAATCGCTCATAGGCAAGGTCGCTCCCCGTGCGGGGAGCGTGGATTGAAATGTGGCAGATCACGCAGACGCTTTGCAGGTTGTCGTCGCTCCCTGTGCGGGGAGCGTGGATTGAAATATCATGCGCGAATTGCTTGCTTACGCAAAGCAAGCTGTCGCTCCCCGTGCGGGGAACGTGGATTGAAATGCGCTGTCCAAAAACTCAACATCCTGCGCGAAAACGTCGCTCCCCGTGCGGGGAGCGTGGATTGAAATACGTTTGTCTGACAGCCTCTTGCACTCGGAGACATGTCGCTCCCCGTGCGGGGAGCGTGGATTGAAATATCTTGCAATTTTCTTACAACCATCATCACTCCTTGGTCGCTCCCCGTGCGGGGAGCGTGGATTGAAATGCCGCAGAAGTCAAGCAAGTCCATGCCGGGACAAGTCGCTCCCCGTGCGGGGAGCGTGGATTGAAATTAAAGGGGAAGGAAAACCCTTAGGGCAAATCATCCAGCTTGTAAACGCCATCGGACAGCTCCTCCATCTGATCCACGAGCTTTCCGTCACGGTACACCTCAAAGACCGCGCCGCTCAGATGGTGGTCGGGATAGTCCTTATCCACCTTGGTCAGCTGAACGCTGCCGCGAATGAGCTTGTTGGTGATCTCGATCTCTACCCCAGCACCGTTCTGATCTACCTTCACGGTATAAGGCGTATCATCCATTACATAGCCCTCCGGTTCGGTGATTTCACGCACCACATACTCGCCATAAGGGATGTCCGCGAAGGAGAAGCTGCCGTCCTCTGCGGAAACGGTGGTCAGGATAGGCTCGGTGCCGTCTGTGAGGAACAGCCCGATGGTAGCTCCGGCCAGCGCCTTGCCGTCCTCATCCTTCTTCATGCCGTAGATCTCTCCGTAGATCATCTCGTTGGTAATGCTCTTTCCATCATTGACGGCAAGCTCCACAACGGGGATTTCCTGACCGGCATAGGCGAAGGTCACAGGGTACTTCTCATCGGAGAGCATATAGTGGCTGTCGGTGCTGATTTCTCTGACATAGTAGCTGCCGAAGGGGACATCGCTCTTGAGCACGGCTTTCCCGTTTTCGTCAAGGGACAGAATCTCAATCAGTCCGTCCGCAGGAATGACAGAGCCGTCTGCTGCGGTAAGCTCCTCGGCGGCATAGAAGCCGAAGGTCACGGCGGAAAGCTCGTTATTCATGCCGATACCGAACTGCTTGTTCTGCTCCAGTACCTTGGAAAGAGAAATCCGCGCCTTCTGTCTGTCATTGCAGAAGCTGGCAGCGGTTTCGGTGATCTCAATCTCCTGGCCGGCGTAGACAAGCTCTGCGGTATGGGCGTCCTTGTTAATGACCATCCCGTCGGGGGCTTTCATCTCGGTGATTTCGTATTTTCCCAGATACAGCGGCTTGCTCTCCGCCATGCCATCTGCGCCGGTGGTCTCCGTATCCACCACCTCGCCGGCACTACAGCGCAGCGTACCATCCGGGGTGTAGATGTCCGCCGCGGCCTTGATCTCATAGGTTGCTCCTGCAAGACCCTGCACCGTATAGACCGGCTGGTAGACTCCGTCCGCCGCCGTAACAGAGGCAAACACCTCGCCGGTTTTGGAAATCTTGATAATGCCCTTCTGCGCGTAATTGCCCAGCTTCACTGCAACGACCGTCACACCGCTTTCCTCGGTGGAATTCTCTTCGGCCACATCGAACTTGACCGCCTCATGACTGAGCACATAGCCGTAAGGTGCGGAAACCTCCTTGAGGGAGTAGCCCTTGCCAAACTCCAGCTTTTCCGGCGTGATGAGCATACCGGCGTCATTGGTGTAGAAGGTGTCGATGGTGGTGACCTCCGGATAGGTAAAGGACATTTCCACCTTGGAGCCGTCCGGACGGAAGATCTGGAAGCCCGCACCCGCATAGGGAATGGTATTGCCGGTCTCCGCGTCCACCTTGATGACCTTAATAAATGACTCGAAGTTGGCATTGTTGATGAGGTAGCGATAGGTCTCGCCGTCCTTGGCAATGAACACATCAAAGTCGCTCATCAGCTCACGGCCCTCCCAGCCGGAAACCTGATGCACAGTGTACACGCCGTAGGGCAGGTCCTTACTTTGGGCAAAGCCGTTTTCGTCGCAGGTCAGATAGTCCCTCTCACTATCTTTGGCGGCTTCATAGCTTCCGGCAGATTTCAGATAGACGGCAAAAATCGCGCCTTCTTCGGGCGTTTCAATTTGTGTGTCGCCGTTGTCGGTGTGCTTGATGATGGCGATATTGCCCTTCTGCACCTGCTCGGCAACAGCCACGGCAGGTGCAGCGTTCAGCTCAACGGTGTAATTGACTGCCTCTGCACCGACAGGATAAACGGTGCTGTCCAGCAGATAGCCCTCGGAGGGGCTGATCTCACGAATCGTCCAGTCGTCGCCGCAGACATAATAGCCGGTGGTGAACTGGCCGTTCTCGTCGGTGTAGTAAGTATCCACAAGCTGATCACCCTTATAGATGCCGTAGGCGGCACCGGCAAGAGAAGCATCACCCTGCGCCGTTCCGGTCTCGCAGTCACTCTTGGTGACGGTGACATTGAATTTCTTGAGGATGTTGGAAAAGCTCTTATTGGTTACACTGTTCCATTCCACTGCGGCGCTCTGACTGTCGGGAATCACATGGCGAATGGCGGTGTCCATCTCCTCCAGCGTGTAGCCGGTGCCGATAAGCACAGCCTTGAAAGTCGCCACACCGTTTTCATCGGTGACGGCATATTCATCTACAGGAAGGCCGCTGAGGGAAGTTCCAAAGAGGTGGAACTTCACACCCTGATTCAGTCCGTCCTCGGAGGTCTTGGTCACGGTCAGATCGCCGCGGCGGAGTACATTGTTGAAGGAAACCGTCGCCGTCTGTCCGGCAAGCACGGTAACACGGTGGCTTTCCTGGGGCACATACTTGTCATAACTCTGCTCAGTGACGGTATAGACACCGGGCATCAGATTGTCGATGCGAATTTCACCGTTTCGGTCTGTGGTAACGGTCTGATTGACGCCCTCGCCGGTGATGGTGAAGGCAATGCCGTCCACCTTGCCGTCCTCGCTGGTCTTGATAATTTTAGCGCCTCCATAGCTGACCTTCAGCTTGACAAATGCCCTTACGGGGTCGCTGACGGAGGCCGTATAGGTGATGGTATCCTGAACGCCGCCGTTGGGGCCGTACTTATAGTCCGTCCAAACAAGAACGCCGCAGCGGGATGCACTTCGACTTGCGGAGATCGTCACATTGCGGGTGGGAGCCGTATCGGTGGTGATGGTGAGCGTATTGCCCGACACGCTGAAATGGAAGCCTGTCTCACTGGCGGAGAAGGTAAACTGCGACAGCACGCGGTTGATATCCGTGAGCTCGGCAATGTACTGACTGCCATCCCACGCAAGCTCAATGGTCTTTGCGCCGCCGCTGCTTCTGCTCATAAAGCTGGGGCAAACGGCATGACTCTGCACACTGGACTCGATGCTGTCGTAATAATCCATGATTCGGCTATACAGCGGATGATTGGGGGAAACCAGCGACAGGATCTCGTCATAGCCGCCGGTGCTCACATGGTCAAAGTCCGCATCGCGCTCGCCCACAACCGTTTCCCAAACGAGCAGCTGGGTAGCGAAGGCGTGGGCCAGCTTATCCGCATCGGAATCGTTCTGCGATCTCCACGAGGTGGAAAGGTTGCCCTGATAGCCATACTGCATGATACGCCCCAGCAGCAGCTTAATATCGTCCGGCTCGATGGTGTTGTTGTACTGGCTGGGATAGTTATCCCAGAAATCCTCACCGAAGCTGTGATAGGTATCGCCGACATTTCGGGAAAGGCCGGGCTCGATGCAGTAGCACACCTTCCCGTCAAAGGAATCCATGCAGTGCAGGGTAGTATAGTTGCTGGAGCCTGTTGCCCAGCCGTTCATATATTTTTTCGCGGAGTGTCCCCATGCGTCCTCGGAGTAAATCTGAGCAGCGTCCCCGTCACGGGGGAAAGAAATCATATAGGACTCCGCTGTTTCGCTTGCGGCAAAAGCCGTGGTCGTACCAAGGCCCGCAAGCACAGTGAATGCCATAAGGACTGCAAGCAGTCCCGACATTCCTCTTTTGAAAATCTTCTTCATTCGTTCAGTCCTCCTTCAAGGCATGAAAAAAGCACCGTGCTTCCACGATGCTCATTTCGGTGTATTGATTTGTTTATGCTTATGCCGACTCAAATGTTGATTTTCTCCCTCTGGTTCGGCTTTTCCTCGCTCATGATCGACTCGATGACCTCGTTGATCAGCTTTCCGTCCTGAGAGAACCGCTTCAGCTTGATGGCCTGGGCAAGGGACGGCGTGGCATCGGCATAAGAGATTTGCTGCATCAGGGCGCTCTGTTTCTCCTTTTGCAAGTACGAAAGTTCCACCACCGGTCTGAACGCAATACGCCCCTCGTCAACCAAATCCAGAAGCTCCGGAATGAGCTCGGTAAGGCGAATATAGCGGTATACTTGGGCTTGTCCATCACCGGTTTCTTCTTTTAAAAGAGATGCCGATTTCACTCCCCTTACAGTCAATCAGAATGTAGTCGTAGCTCTTTCTCATGCCGTCGATGGCGTTCTTCAGAACATACTCGCGGCTCATGACATTGAACAGGCCCGTTTCCATACCGGAGAGCTCAATATTCGAGGGAAGCAAATCCACACTTTCCTGGTGCCGGATAATTGCACCCTCTGCAAGCGGCTCATCATCAATGACCGACTGCATAAGAGAAGACAGCGATACCTCCAATTCATCGGGATTCTTTACGCCGAGGTTCACGGTTAAGCTGCCCTGCGGATCAGCATCCACCAACAGAACCCGTTTCCCAGAGCTTGCAAGTCCCACGCCGAGATTGACTGCGGTCGTCGTTTTGCCGACGCCGCCCTTCTGATTTGTGATGGCGATCACCTTACAGTTTTCCATGGGGTTTTCCTCCTTTCTCTTTATTTGAATCATTTCTGATCCCCGAAAGCCTCAAAATACCTTTTGGTGCTTTCGTCGCTGCATTTCATTTTTCCTCGAACCCAAAATGCAGAAAAGGAAATCAACAGGCGTTCGGTTGCTGACCAAACTCATAGGAATTTCACCTCTGCCGGGTACTCCGCCAACCCCATAGGGAAGTATCATTGTCCCTGAATCGTTTCATCGCCTTATCCGTAGCAAGCGGATATTTCAGAATGGTTCGGAATCGCTACCAACCTTGCTTTCCGTGATAACCCTTATGGGCAGGAAGTTCGTGGCGCACCTTCATCCGACTGGAGCTTACGCCCCGATCAGGAATGTACCTGTTGAATGTGTATTCGATTGTCAAGGAACAGGTGAGAGGTTATTTGCCCCTCAAGTGGTAGATCACGGGAAAGGGCAAAAATTAAGCATCTGGAGAAATTTCTAAAAAATTTTTTCACGGTCTCCTCCTTCGAGCATTCATCATTGGAATATCAGAAAACAAAAAAGGCCCAGCTACCGCAATGGGTAACTGGGTCTCAACCATCCGTATATGGTATAAACGGGAATAAACTTCGCCAAAAGGATTCAAAGTAAAACAAAGATACCGGGAGGGAAAATTGTCTCTATAGATGCGCCTCGCAGAGCTCGGAATGGAGGGAGATTTCCCCTATGGTTAACCCATTAAAAATGGGATAGAGAGTATCAAATTTTCTCAAAAGGAAACAGCAGAATCAAAAAAGAAAAGCCCCGGAAACCGTTGAGTTTCCAGGGTTTTGGGGCATTTTGAAGTCTCGATCAGCGCTTGCTGAACTGGGGCGCGCGACGAGCAGCCTTCAGGCCGTATTAAGCATCTCTATGGTGCGTTTTCCCCTGATATTACGGTTTCTTTCGCATTTTCTGCTGTCAGTTGTGACAGCAGACTGTCCATTCCCGCCAATCCAACGGAGGACACCCTTCGGACAATCAGAAGAAGCTGATTTGTCCGGATGGCGCCTTTTTTAATGATTTCATTTTTCGTTCGGTGACCTTGTCGCCCGGCTCAGCCTGGCCGATCAGGAAAGGAGAAGCCGGGTCGTGCCGAGCAGAAAGGGTTTCGACGGTCTTTGCATTGAAGGTGGCATAGCAGTAGCGGCATCCATGCCGGCAGGTGTTGTACTGGCCGATGTCAATGCTCTCCAGGCAGCCGCATTCCGGGCGCTGGTTCGGGTCCTTCTTCGCTGCCATCGTCCAGCCGGTCAGTTCCGCGATCAAATCCCCGTCCACGCAGCAGCCGTGGGCGATGCCATACCGCTGCAGATCCACCTTCTCCGCACAGGTGCGCAGCCGGAAGCCATTCTCGCGCGCGATGGCAGCGAAAGCGGCCGCAATCCGATCCATCTCCCCGTCTGAGCAGATCCGGACGCCCAGCCCCCGGAGATTGGCCTGCACCTTGTCATACAGGTCGACGAAGCTGAACACGCAGTCACGGGCGGAGCCTTTCAGGGCATCTGCCATGGCGGCGAACTGTTCGATGTGCCAGTCCGCTGTATATTGCTCCGTCAGCATAATGGGATCGTACCGCCACACCACATGCTTTGAGCCGAACTGTTCCGCGATGGCGCAGGCACTCGCCAGCCGCTGTGCCAGCGGCGGCAGCCCCGGTTCCAGATCCCTGCCATATGGATTCAGGGTATATTGAATGTAGAATGGATACTGCAATGCAATCTCCCCGAGATGCGGCGTCAGGGGGATGGCGTTCTTTGTCCAGAACACCATGCAGTCGATGACCTCCGGTGACAGGGACACGCGGCTTACCTGATGGTAATTCATAGGGTTGCGCACCATGACATAGCCTTCTCGCAGCCGATTCATGAACCAGGGCATATAGAAAGCCGGAATATCGGTGCGGCGGCTTACGCTGAGGATCATGGGGATACCTCCTGCTTCTTGGTCAGAACAGTATAGCGGAACCAATGCCTATCCTTGTCCAGGGGATGGCGAAGCCCACAGGCGACCGCTTCCTGATAAAGTCTAATGCCGGATACGTCGCACGCGGCGCTCTCGCTCTTGGGCTCCATCACGCCAAATCCACAACTTTTTTCAGCCAGACCGGCCAACTGGTCAAGAAAATCAGCCGTTTCCTTATCCGCAGGCTCGATTGCGATGACTTTACCGCTGTATACCAGCGTGCGGTTCATGTCATGGAGCAGCCCGTTCAAAAGTCTGCTCTCCACATGTTCGTTATGGTTGAGCATATTGCTCTCCAGGATGAGATCAAAGCTGTCCGCCTGGCAAGTATGGAGGAATGCAAAAGCATCGCTGATCTGCATCGGTTTCATGCATATATGGAGATTGGCAGGCAGTGTGGAAAGCATTGCGGCGGTCAGCGCTTCAAAAATCGGTCGGAATGCCCGTTCGTACTCTACCGGCAGGTATTCCAGATGGATCTCCAGTGACGGGTTTGCTTCTGCGATCTTCGCATAGAAAGATAGCAGACCTATGGTGGCTGTACCCGGGCCGGCATCCATCTCAAGAATCCGGATAGGATGCGCACCATCGGGGTATTTGAATTCATCCAACAAAGGAAGCATCTCGTCGCGCAGGAGTTCTATCAGTGGCTGCCATACTTTGTGCAGATTCACCGGGAGATATATCAGTGCATACTCTGGCGCACAGGCAGCATAGTCCACTGCTTTCGCCGCAATCGCCTCTTTGGAGAACAGGTAGCCTGTTTTTTGGCGGATTTTTTTCAACCTGTTTGCATCCAGCTCTTTGAGCTGCTGTACAGAAAACAGCCGCAGCAGTGCCTTTTCCACAGGCAGCGGCAGATCCGGCGCTGTCTCTGTTTCCGGAACCGGGCATGACACTGCTTTGTTCAGAAACCGGTTCGCTTTCCGCCATGTCGTGCATCTGCGGTATACAGGGCAGGAATACCCTTCGACGCCCGCCTTCTCATATTCCCTGTGGATACCTGGCGTTTTTCCTCTCCGAACGGCAAAGTACGGAATGCCCATTGCTTCCTCGATCTGCTCCTCAAGCGCGTCATCCGCAGCCAGTTTTTCCACTGGGATATTCGGGTTGTCCCGCAGCATCTCATGAATGAAGGGGCTGGGTGCCTTTGGGCTGCTGCTGTTCAATCCATTTACCACGATTCGCAGATCATGCCGGGCACGAGTGGCTGCCACATAGAAAAGTCTGCGTTCTTCTTCCACATGATCTTGCCAGGAGGCATGCCAGAAAGGCAGCGGTTTGCTGGGATCTCCCGGCATCAGGTCTTCCACAGCGTCGATAATAATCACATGGTCGTATTCCTGTCCCTTGGCGGAATGCATGGTAGACAGCGTAACAACAGGGTGCTTGTCTGCGTTATGCTCGTCCCATTTTCGCTTTGTCCGCAAGGCAAGCATCGCTTCCACAAAAGATAATATGCTGTCGTACAAGGACGCAATCCGAATCAGCGCCATGACAAGAAGCTGCACGTTTTTCTGCTTTATGGAGCCGTTTTTGTTGTATTCCAACTCCTTCAACATTGCCATGATGGCAAAATCCGGTTTGTCCTCCGCTTGGATTCTTTGAAGAATTGTCCATATTTCCCCGATGTGCCGTGCCTTATCCATCTCGCCCAAAGAGCGAAGGAGAGCCTGAAGCTTAGGGAGGATGGGCCCGCCCGAATTTTCTTCACCCATCTGTTTTCGCAGATTCTCGACTGCGGTTTCTCTGTTCAGAAACAGCCCGTGATAGTGGTTCCATACTGGATATGCGCTGCTGTACGCTTGGAAGCTGTCTGGCTCCAGAACAAAGCAGAGAAACGCCAAAATATTGATGGCAGTCCGGCTGTACAGAAGGGTCAAAACATCGAACACCTTATTGCCGACGAAGGGAACGTCGTTTTTGAAAAAGTAAGCCAGTGGCAGTAAGGCGGAAACGTTGTTTCGGTACAGGATGGCAAGGCTCTCCGGATTCTCCCCCCCTTCTTGTTTCTTGCAGAACCGGCGTGCCTGATCCAAGAGGAACTGCCCCTGCATCGCAGCGGAGATGTCGATGATTCGAATCTCTCCAGGCTGTTTCGAGAATGCTTCCATTGTTTTTTTTGCACGCGCCTTATTGCGCTGGATCAAGCCATCGCCGGAAAGAACGATTTGCTGATCACTGCGGAAATTCACACCCATCCGGTGGACAGCGGCATCCTCATAGCGCCGATCAAAGGCCAGCATGGCTTCCGGCATCGCGCCTCGGAAAGCGTAAATGCTCTGGTCGTCGTCTCCCACCATGAACAGGCTGTCCCCAGTCCGGTGAAGCTTTTGAACAATCGCGTGCTGAAGCAGAGAGGTGTCCTGTGCCTCGTCCACGCAGACATACGGATACTTCCGCTGCCAGAAAGCCTGCGTGGTGGGATTATCCAGTACTTCCAGCGCGTGAATCAGCATATCGTCAAAATCCATCTCGGGCGGCTGATGTTCCGTCAGTTCCTTTTGATAAGCTTCGTATACCGGCCAAATGCTGACCTGCTTGTCCGCTCCCATGTTTATAGATAAAAGCCGCAAGATTTTCTCATCCGTCATCATCCGGTTCTTCAGGCAGCCGATGACAGTAGCTGCCTGCTCGGCGAAAGTCCGGGCTTCGGACTGTTTTTTGCAGTATTCAAGCTTCGTCAGAATCTTTTCAAGCAGGTAGATTGGACTGCGCGGATTTGCGTACCGGTTTCCCTTTTTCTTGTCCTCCCGCTTTGTTCTGCCGGAAGGCACTTCATCCGGGGATTCATCCACGATCCACGCGTTGACAGCCTCACTGTCCATCGCCTCAGGCACCGGGTCATCTTCCTCGTCGACAATCAGCCTATACTTCTTGATCAGGCCCTCTGCCTCCGCCTGCCGGATTATCCGATAGCTAAAACTGTGGATGGTGCAAAAGAACGGCACCGAAAAGGACGGGAATCGCTCCCGAAACACATCCGCCATGTGTTCGGCAGCTTTCTTGCCAAAGGTCATGATCAGGATGTTTTCCGCAGGAATCCCGCAGTGAATCATCCAGCCGGCACGCGCGGTCAGAACGGCTGTCTTGCCGCTGCCGGGAATGGCATAGAGCAGATGCGCCCCTGAAAGCGCCTGAATGGCCGCTTTCTGATCGTCGGTAAAGCGCCTGTCCGGGTAATACGCATGAAGGAATGATTCCAGTTTCTCGTCCCGATGATAGGGCACAGAGGGAGCAGATGGAGAAAAAAAGACGTTTTCCGTCGCTGGCGCTGCAGGCGGCTGCGCTGGCGTCTCCTTCGCGGCAACGTGTGCCTCCCCATAGACCACTGACATATCTTCTTTGAAGGAAGTCGCTTCTTTGATGGTAAAATCAGATTCAACGACAAACAGTTCATGTGTCCGCATATAAGCGTCGGCATCTTCCCAACTGGACGTTTTCAGATAACCGGTCGAATAATCGTAATTCCGTATGCCTGTAATTTGTTTTTCAGCGCCGTATTCGCCGTACCAACCCCGGTAAATACCCGGTTTCCTGCCGATTCGAACGGCATAATAGAACTGATCCGAACATTTCCTCGACATCACGAACCACATCCATGCTTATATTATACTGATATCCACAGCGTTCTTTTTGACTTCATTCTTCTTCCGGTCAAGCTTATCCACCAGCGTGAAGCGAACGCGCTGGTCAACAATGGGTTTTTGTTTCCCGTGCGTGTAATCTTTGGCGTTGAAATAGTATTGTCCGCCCCGCTCGTCCTGGATAAAGCCCGAGCCGCCCTCGGGAAGGACTCTAATCACCACACCGGTAAGATAGCTTTTCGCCGCCGACCGCCATTCCTTCCAGAGCGGCTTCAGCGTTTTTAGGATCTCCGCTTTATCCATCGCGCTCACATCATCAAGATTCGTCCAGCCGAGATGTTTTTGCTTCAGACCCCAGTTGTTTTCCTGACGAATCAGAATGACCAGCCGCCGGTGGAGCGCCGCCTCATGGGTGAGGCCCGACTGCTCAAGATAATCCGCGAAGTCCTCATAAAAGCTGACCCGCATTTCATGGCTGGGATCCGCAAGGGCGCATTCGGCACCCAAAGCCAGTGCCGCTTGATGCTCTCCGCCATTTCGTTCAATTTCAAACAGCACCTGAGACAGGCACCAGTGATGCGCTCCTCGCGCCTGCGCCTCGCTGATGCACCGCTTCGCATCGTCTGGTTTTCCAAGCGCCAGCAGGCATTTTGCTTTGCGGTATCGAAGCCAGCTATCATTGCTGTAGTGGAATCCCCTGAGCTCCCGCAAGGCCTCATCACAGCAGGCCATGCACTCCCCATAGCGCTGCAGTTTCAGTAATGCTTTGGCTCGGGCGGCATACCAGATTTCCCGATCCGGAGCCTTGGCACGTCGGTTTCCCTGCTGATCTATGTACTCAAACTCTTCTCTGCCCAGCGTGGAAGGGTTCATCGCGTCCAGATATCGGATAATCAGTTCACTCGCATTGTCGACAGCCAGTTTTCCTTCTTCTGCTGCACTCACGACAAACAGGGCGGCTTTCCCCTTCACGGAATAAGGGCTGTCTGAGGAATGAGCAAGGATATAATCCACCTGTTTGAACAGTTTGCTGCTGTCCCCCTGCCGGAAGTCAAAGGTTTTGACATGGGCATAGTACAGCGCCCTGCACACAGTATCCTCGATGCGCTGCCATAGTTCGGTTTCTGTCGACTCGTCCCTTTTCGCTCGCAGCAGCTTGTATGCATCCAGCGTCTCCTGATACCGTTTCTGCTTGTTGAGGCTGAGGAGGACGTACCATTTATCCCAGTCAGTCATCCTGTTTCTGGACTCATCGTTCTGCCAAAGGGCAAGAATCTCCTCGTATTTTTCCTCTTTGAACAGTTTATTCGTGGAAAACAGCTCCATGGCTGGCTCTCCTTTCTTCTATGCATGTGCTTCACGATGCCGGCGAACAAGCTCAGTTCTTCAGCATTTGTCACCCGCTGACGATTCCGGGGCTTCTGTATGTTTCACCGCGCAATCCAGACAAACCCTGATTTTGCGGAACGCTATGTTCATTATACAAGATCGCTTCACGTTTGTGAAGATGTTTTTTCTCTCTGTCTCGTAAAAACTTCTGAATGATCACATCGGCAAACACGTCTTTTATCTTGCTCTCACCATCAAAGACAGTGTTGCCTGCCCCAACTTGTCGCTGATCAGGCTCATCGTCAATTGCTTCTTCACCTCTTTATTATACCCCTTTCCCGACCTTTTTGCTGTTCTTTCTTTGTGCGGGATTGCCATAAATGAATTCGGACATCATCGCTCCCCGTGCGGGGAGTGTGGATTGAAATGTCGCTTGGTGAAGTCGGTCCCCTGCGGCTCAGCGACGTGGACTGGAAGCGCGGCACCATCGACATCAGCCACGCCTTGAAGTACACTCCGCAGACCGGCAGCTTTGAAGGCCCGCCGAAAAGCGAAGCTGGGGAGCGAATCATCGCGCTGCCGGTCGGCATGATGGCGGTGCTGGATCAGACCCGCGCCTATCAGGAGGATTGCAAGCGCGCCGCCCCGCATCTCTGGGTCGGCGAAGGCTGGATTGTCCACGCATGGAACGGCGCGCAGCTGCATCATGACACGCCCAGCCGATGGTTTCGCCACTTTGCGGATGCGCACGGCTTTGAAGGTGTACGCTTTCACGACCTGCGGCACACGCACGCCAGCACGCTGCTTGCCAACGGCATCGACGCGGTAGCTGTTGCCAGCCGCATGGGGCATGAGGATGCCAGCACGACTCTCCGCGTCTACGCTCACGCACTTCGCCGCCGCGATGATGATGCCGCCCGCGTCTGGCAATCCTTCCTTGATGCCGCATCCGCGCAGCCAGAAACGCCTGAACCCGTTGAAAATGACGGCTTTGCGCCCTCACCCGATGCGCAGTAAACCGTTCACCCCTTCTCTACCCAATTTTCCTCTACCCATGCTATCCACAACCTGCCCCATGCCTGTGCATATTTGCGAAAAACGCACAAAAAAAGCGGCTTGCTATATTGCAAGTCGCTTCGTTTTTGGTGTCGAAGTGGCGGGATTCGAACCCGCGGCCTTTTGGTCCCGAACCAAACGCGCTACCAAACTGCGCTACACCTCGAAAAGCGAGCCAACAGAGGGACTCGAACCCTCGACCTGCGGTTTACGAAACCGCTGCTCTACCGACTGAGCCATGTTGGCACGGCTGAAACGATTCAGCTTTATTAGTATACCAAATGACAGGCAGTTTGTCAAGAGGGTTTCGGAAAAAATTCTGATGGATTTAGCGATTTTGCGGGGAATCTGCAGCTTGCAGGCAGAAAAAACGTTTTTTCACGGAATCTTATGGGAAGAGCAGCTTGGAGGCGCGTCTGCGGACGCGCAAAGTTACTGGCAGGGACG